>Ga0306924_10000117_pt1 | contig 55007 bp, 47 predicted proteins | sample sta12Can44000111_FD_203756 | JGI IMG/M metagenome (GOLD analysis project Ga0306924, IMG submission 203756) | Lab enrichment of tropical soil microbial communities from Luquillo Experimental Forest, Puerto Rico - statanox.12C.anox.44.000.111 (v2)... | ecosystem: Environmental > Terrestrial >... | reverse complement strand
GCAACGATTCGAGCACTTCCTGTACGGCCTGGTGAAATTCTGGCTCGGCGGGGTTCTTGGCCCTCACCAGTGCCATGACGTCGTTAATGTAATCGCTCGGGGTTTTAATGCCGGGCGTCATAATTCCTACTGTCATATGAGTTCCTCCCGGAACTGCGATGCATTCGCTTCCGAACACTGCACTGGGCAGATTGACTCGGACTACGCTTTCGCTCCTTGTGCGCAGAGCGAACAGGATATTGGACTCCCGGTCGAGGCTGTGCGCGTTGACCGCTATCACGCCAAAAAGTGATAGCTTGGTGGAAATAGAAACATTTGTAACAGCCTGGTGGAAGGCTGGAATGCTCAATTGGCATTGAGGAAAAAATACAACGAAATGGGGGAGAAAAACAATGGCGGGAAGGATGACCGAGCCCGGCCCTATTGTTGGCAAGCATCTCGGCGGTGACGAATGCGTGTAACTTCGACCGGCAATTTGCGGTCATCAATCGTGTAGATCACTCAGTAATCGCCGACACGAATGCGTCATTCGCGATCCCCGCCTTGCAGCTTCTCGCACCTGGCCGGCGAGGATTCGCTGCCGGGCTCCGGATGCGGACCACGATCTGCGCAATAATTTGCGATGACAGTCTATTGAGTTCTCGCTCGGTGCTGGAGCTAAAAACGACGCGCTAGCTTAGTTATGGCTAGGGACCGAACTTGCCGCTGGCAATCAGGTCGGCCTTGACCACCCTCTCGAAGGGAATTCGCTTTTCCCTCCGCCTCGAGTGGAATACCAGGACGAGTGGATATCTTCCCAAACGGCCTTGTGCTTCTTCAGGTCGATGATAGCCGCGGTCTTGCAGCCTTTCGTGTCAGCAATGAATTGAATGCCGGTCCTGCACGACCCTCTGATCCGCATTTTTACGCCACGACACAGACGAACCTAGCAGTCCCTCTCTGTTGAGCCTTCCGTCCGCTTGAACCTAGCCTCGCCACAGGTCCATAATTCAGCCACTTAATCTGGGGCGAAATTCCTGATAGCGCCTATCAATTGTTCTTATTAGCGCCACACGCCCGGCTCCTGTTACGTTTAGAAACCCATGACCAGCGCTTCACCTCCCGCCATGCTGCGCGGCCTTTTTGAGGGCTACGAGACGGGCAACTTTTTCGATGAGATGTTCCTGCCCTCGGGTGAGCCGCGTCCGCATTACGCCAAGCTCTACCAAATGCTGGCATTGCTGCGTCCGGGGCAGTTTGAGGACCGCCGCAACCTGGCGGACATCGCGTTTCTGCTGCAAGGAATTACGTTCACCGTTTACAGCGACGGCACGGGTACCGAGCGGCTGTTCCCCTTCGATCTCATTCCGAGAATTTTGCCGTATTCGGATTGGACCCTCATTGAGCGCGGGCTCACGCAGCGTGTGATAGCCCTGAATCTTTTCCTGCAAGATGTTTACGGGCAGCAGCGCATTCTGAAAGAACGCAAGATTCCGCGTTCGCTGATCTACTCCTGCCGGCATTTTCATCGCGAGATGATCGGCGTCGAGGTGCCGCGCGGTATTTACACGCATATCTGTGGCATCGACCTGGTGCGTGATTCGAAGTCCGGAAATTTCCTGGTGCTCGAGGACAACGTGCGCACGCCTAGCGGGGTGTCATACGTGTTAGAAAACCGCCAGGTAATGACTCGCACCTTTCCCGAGGCGTTTCATTCCTATGAAGTGCGGCCGGTGCATCACTACCCCATGGAATTGTGCCGCATTTTGCGCATGCTGTCGCCACGTGGCGAAGCGAACGCGCAAGTCGTGCTGCTGACGCCGGGCATTTACAACAGCGCCTACTTCGAGCACAGCTTTCTCGCGCAGCAGATGGGAGTGGAGCTGGTGGAGGGCCGCGACCTCATCGTGGATGCTGGCGTAGTGTACATGAAGACCATCCACGGCCTACAGCGCGTGGACGTGATCTATCGGCGCGTGGATGACGACTACCTCGACCCGCTGGTGTTTCGTCCAGAGTCGCTGATGGGTGTGCCGGGGCTGATGGGCGCCTATCGCGCCGGCAATGTGGCGCTGGCGAATGCGGTGGGCAATGGCATCGCCGATGACAAAGCGGTGTGCGCCTACGTGCCAGACTTCATCCGTTATTACCTGGGGGAGGAGCCGGTGCTCGGAACAGTCGAGACGTACCTTTGTTCGCGTCCCGACGACCTGCGCTACGTGCTGAAGCATTTGCCCGAGCTGGTAGTAAAGGCTGTGGGCGAATCCGGCGGATACGGCATGCTGATCGGGCCGGCCTCCGATGCCGAGACCATCGAGAAGTTTCGCAAGAAGATCCAGGAGGATCCGCGCAACTACATCGCACAGCCGGTCATCGGGTTATCGCGCGTGCCTTCCTACGATGTTGAGAGCAAGAAGATGTGCGGCCGCCACGTTGACCTGCGTCCGTACTGCCTATACGACGGCCAAAACGTAACCATCATCCCGGGCGGCCTCACGCGCGTGGCGTTGCAGCCGGGTTCGTTAGTGGTGAACTCCTCACAGGGCGGCGGCAGCAAAGACACCTGGGTGCTGCGGGAGGAGGCATGAGCAACGTCATGCTGTCGCGCATTGCGGATTCCCTGTTTTGGCTGGCGCGCTACATGGAGCGCGCGGAAGACACGGCACGCATTCTCGACGTGAACTACCACATGCTGCTGGAGCAGTCGGCCACGCCATACCGGCTGCGGTGGGACCCGCTCATCACTATGGCCGGCGAGCAGCAACGTTTCTTTCAGTTTTACCAGGAAGCCAACGCGCAGACGGTGTACGAGTTCCTTGCATTTCGCCCGGACAATCCCAACTCTATCGTGCAATGTATTACCAAGGCGCGGGAGAATGCGCGTACCATTCGCGACCGCATCTCGCGGGAGATGTGGGAAGATATCAACGGCCTCTATCATTCCGTCACGCGCTTCGACCCGGTCGAGCAGATTTCCAGCGGCCCGCACCGTTTTTGCGATGCAGTGAAGTTCGGCAGCCATCGCTTCTTTGGCGTGACAGACGCGACCCTGCCGCACGATGAAGGCTGGGATTTCCTGAAGATTGGCTGGTCACTCGAGCGGGCTGAGATGACGGCACGTCTGGTTGATCTGCAGTTTCAGTCGCTACTGGAGACGCCGTTCATGGTGGGCACGGCCGACAATCACCAGTGGATGGCCATGCTGAAATCCGTAGGCGCCTATGAGGCTTACCGTCGGCAATACCACTCGCCCATTGAGCCCGAGCGCGTGGCGGAGATGCTGATTTTGCATCCCAAGCATCCGCGCTCCATACGCTTCAGCATCACCGAACTGCAAGCCGGGCTCCGCGCCATCAGCGGCACCAATCCGGGCTCGTATGCAAACGAGGCGGAGAGGCTTACCGGGCGTGTGCTGGAGGGTTTGCGCTACGACACGGTTGACGACGTGTTTCGCCGAGGCCTGCACATTTACCTGTGCGATCTGCTCACCAACTGCCGCAGCATCGGCGATGACATCGCGCGCACTTACTTCTACTACGGAGCCGTCGCATGAACCGCTATCACCTTCTGCATGTCACGGAGTTCGTTTACGACGGTCCGGTAACCGAGAGTTACAACGAAGTTCGTCTGCGTCCGATGCACGACGATAACCAAAGCTGCTTGTCATTCCGACTGACCACACAGCCTGCTTCGCCGGCTTTCTCTTATCGCGATTCGCTCGGAAACTGGGTTCATCAGATCAACATTCTGCCTGTACACAACCGTCTGCGTGTGCAAGCCGAGTCGGTGGTGCTGACGCACGACACATCGACTGTCACAAGCTGGATGAGCTTGAGCGAACTAGATCAGCGCTTCGAGGAATTGCACGAAGAGTTTTACGACATGCTGGCACCCAGCAGATACGTGCCTCATCTGCCGGATTTGCAGTCGCTCCTCGCACTGGCGGAGTCACGTTGCGATGGTACCATTGCGGGCTTTGTGCAGAGCGCTTCGTCGATGATTTATGCCCGCTTCCAATACGTAAAGGGTGCGACCCACGTGAATTCGTCGATCTCCGACTCGCTGCGCCTTGGCGCTGGTGTATGCCAGGATTTTGCACACCTGCTGTTAGGAGTGCTGCGCAAGCGCGGAATTCCGGCCCGTTACGTGTCGGGATACCTGGTTCCGCACAATAAAGACTACCCAGTCGCGAAGCAGGAAGAAGTAATCGGCGGGCAAGCCTCACATGCGTGGGCCGAAGCCTATCTGCCGGATTCCGATTGGATGCCGCTCGATCCCACACTGGGCAAGCCCGTAGGTATGCGACACGTGCGCGTCGCCTATGGGCGCGATTACTCCGATGTCGCCCCAGTACGCGGCGTTTACAAAGGTCACGCGGGACAACGCCTGTCGGTAGATGTCCGGTTGCGCCCGGCACTCGACGAAGCCGGAAATGAGACACTGTCGGAGACTGCCGCGATCCCCGCAGAACCCGAGCCGGCAGAAGCTCGGGCACAGCAGGGCGGACAGCAGTAAAGCCAGCTGCCAGTAGCCAGTTGTCAGTCTTCAGCCATGAGCAGCGCTGCGCTACTTGTTTGAAATTTCCGCCGTCGACTCTCTTTTTAAACACGCATGCTATGCGCTCTTGCTTCTCAGCACGCGATACAGCGCCAGCAGCATGATTGCGCCCACGACCGACAGTACGAATCCCGGCGCGTCGCCCGGATGCCAGAAGCCGGCGAATTTGCCGATCGCAACCGCGATCAATGCGCCGCCCACACCCAAGCCCGCGGTGGCCCAAAATCCGTCGGGTCCTTTGCCGGGGATCAGCACCTTCGCCGACAGACCGGCAATCCATCCGATGGCTACCAGCACAATCATTCGCAGCATCTGTGGTCCTCAAATACGCAGCCGCGCGGACTGAAGTCCGCGCGGCTGCCATAATAAGGGCTTAGCGGCACGACTGAAGTCATGTCTGACTCGCTTAGGTCGCCCAGCGAGTTTTTCAGCCCGCCACGGCGGAAAAATCGGGCCCGGATACAAAGCTCGCTAACGCGATTGCTTCCGAAATCTGCAGCTCTTATACATAATCTATTTCGACTGCGCCTGTTGGAGTCCCTGGAGGTACTGATCCACATTAACCTTATCCACCAGAGAAACTCCGGTGTCGACGTACCGCGGTAACGGCGAAAACGAATCCGTCTGGTAGTCCTTCTTCATATCCACGGGATAGTGGTGAACATCGTCTAGGGCCTTCAAGCCGTAAAAGGCCATGGTGAAAGGCTTCTGCGCAATGGTCGAGTCGATCGTGCCGCTTTTGATCAGGTTCAGCGTTGCTTCTTCGGTATCCATGGCAACGATCAAGCGGTCAGTCGCGTTGTTGCGCTTGATCGCTTCGGCCACGTCTTTCCCGGCGGAGGAATCCAGGCAGATGAACGCGTCCACATGTTCTACACCTTTCTCGGTTAGGTAGTGTTGCGTGCGATCGAAGGCATTGCCGGATTCTCCTTTAATGTTATAAACCTCGACGATCTTGATCGACGGATGGTCCGCGAAAACATCTTTGTAGCCTTTCAGGCGCTCATCGAGGTTCGTCTGCGGCATGGTGTAAAACACTACGTTTCCCTTTCCGTGCAACTTATCGATCACCCGCTGTCCACCGAGGCGTCCGGCCTGAAGGTTGTTGGTGCCGATGAAATACAGGCGCTTGCTGGCGGGCGCATCGGAATCGATCGTGATCACCGGAATGCCGCCATCGATCGCTTCATTAATGACGGGTTGCATCAGCGCCGTGTCGGCCACCGAGACCAGGATTCCGGCAGGCTTAAGCGCCATCGCATCGCGAAACTCCTTTACCTCTGCCTGAGGATCGTATGTTTCCGGCCCGCGAACATCGGTTTTTACGCCGTACTGTGCGCCGGCTTTGTTGAGTCCAGCAGCAGCGGTCTGCCAATACGGCAGCTTCGAAAGTACGGTAACGAGGATGTAGCGTTCATTGTTATCGTGGCGGGAACAACCAACCAGGAGAGACACCGTTCCACCCACCAAAACGAGTATCAGAACTCGCGTTAACGATTTCATAGCCTGCCTCCACGGTAGCTAACCTGCGGTCTTCGAGCTTCAAGCTCTTTGGAGCAAAGCAACTATATCGCAGCGCAATTCGCGACGTGCGGGATTGTACGCCGCACCTGCCGAAAGCGGAAGTTCGCGGCTATCCGTCTTAGTGACTCTTTGGTTAACAAATAAATCTGCTGACCGCTGCCGCCTCCCTACGTTACAATTTGGTCTCGCTCCAGCAAGTACTTTTTGGTATAAGCGGGAACAGGCGGTACGGAATCGATTTTGCCGTGCATTTGCAGCACGGCGAGCGTTAATCGGGTCGGGGTTCCGTTCGTCCGCGCAGGAAGAAACGTCGCGGATCACTGGCTGGGTTGTGCAGCGGTTGAGCGGACGGGGGTAATCCTTTTCAGTTGGTTTAGCAGAACACAGGCTTTGGAGGCCAACGAACTATGCGCAACAGCTTAGCTACGAAACTCCTGAGCATTGCCATGATGGTGCTCACTCCGGCGGCAATGCTTATGGCTGAGACCGGCAATACCATGCTCTATGCTTCGGGAAACGTCGCGCTGAACGGTCAAGAGGTGGCCCGCTCGGCCTCCGTGGCAACCGGCGACAAAATCGAAACTGCTGGCGCCACCGCAACCGCGGTCAGCCAGGACGGTTCCAAGGTTACCGTTAACCCGTACTCTGCAGTGAAGTATGAAAAATCCAGCGTAAGCGTCGTCAAGGGCAGCGCCGCCATCAACACCACCGATGGAATGGCTGCGCAGGCAGCGCAGATTACGGTGACTCCCAAAGAGAAGACCGCCACGTACGAAATCGCACGCGTGGATAACAATGTCGTCATCTCTAGTCATACCGGTGCTTTGATGATTACCGATGCTGGCGCGACGACCGAGCTGGAGGCTGGTGCTTCGAGCTCCCGTCCGGCCGAGCCAACTCCCGCGCCCGCTCCCGCTCCGCAGGCAGCACCTTCCTTCCCGGGAAGCAGCTTGACTACCCGGCAGGCTTGGATCATCGCCGCTGCAGTCGGCGGCGCCTCGGTGGCTTGCGGCCTCAATTGCGGCATGTCGGCAGCCCAGCAGGAACCGGCCAATGGGCGAGCAATCACAACGCACCAGGGACGCGGCATGAACCGCGCTATCCAGGTTGCCCGCGTTGCGGCCGCACCCGTACTGAATGGTGTTTCCAACTCGGCGCGTCTCAATGCCCAGGGGCACAATGTGACGGTACAGCACCGCAACATTCGGGCTGGCCGCTAACCCGGTCAACTCGTAATGCAATCAAGGCCCGCCGTTGAGGCGGGTCTTTTTTCCTTTTCGTGGGCTGGAGTCTGGCGAAACGGCTCCCTCCACGATTGTGCTAATCTTTTATCGTCGGGACGCCCATGCTCCGGTGGTCTCATGTCGCAGCCTTGCTGGTACTCTGCAGTGCTACGCTGGCCGACAACATAACCTTCCTTCGCATCGACAAGTCCATCGTCCAGCAGCGCATTGAACAAATCCCGGCAACTCCGCAGCAACGCGTCATCACGCTGCGTTCGATGTTCGAACAGGCCGGCTGCCCCAAGCAGAATATCGAGGTGCAATCGATTCCCGACCTCTCACTGCCTAACGTAGTCTGTACGTTGCCCGGGACGGACTATGGAACCATCCTGATTTCCGCTCGGCTGGACTACGACGCCCGTGGAGACGAAGGCCAGTGCGGCTGGAGTGGCATTGCGATGCTGCCACTGTTAGCCGAGTCGCTGAACTCAACTGCCCATCGTCACACGCTGGTATTTGCTGCGTTCTCCGGCGCCAATCGCGAAGGTGCGGCTTTCTACTGGAAGAGCCTCAATGAAGACCAGCGGCGCGAATTTCGCGGCGCCGTGGACCTGGACCACTTGGGACGCACCGCAGCCGGCTTCAATACCAACTCAAATGGCGCAGTAATGGCGCGGATTCTCCCCGCCGCTGCCCGCGCGCTTCAATACAGCTCTGAGCCGCAATCCATCGCGGATATTCCCGAAGGCAACGCAACGTTTTTCCAGCGGGCTCATATTCCGGCCATCACAATTTACTCCGCGGGATATGAATCCTCCGGTGGAAACAACCAGTCCTCACCGAAGACGGAAGGCGTCCTTCTCAGCAACGGCCACACTCCGCCTTCCACCCCTCCCCGCTCCTTCGCTCTCAAAACGGGCGTTGATCGTGGCATCTACAACCAGACCTACAATCTGCTCTGCGTTTATCTGCTATTCCTCGATCGCGGTTTGGTTGCGAGCAAGCGCCCCGCAGCAGAAGTCCATGTGGCAAAAGTGGAGACGACTCCCAAGCCGCCGGCTGCCATCGCAACTCCAGGAGTACCGGCTGTTCCCGCTAGTGCCTCATCAGAGGTTGCCTCAGCTACTCCGGCGGCGAGTGCGCCAACCCTGCCGGTGGCCAACATGCCGCAACCGAACGCCACCATCCGCGTGAATACCCGTCTGGTGCAGTTCGATGTGGTGGTCACCGATAATCAAGGTCATCCAATCAAGGACCTGAAGCCGTCCCAGTTCACCGTCCTGCAGGACGGTCAACAGCAGACCATCAGTGCGTTCGAATTGCATACGCCAGTTGCCGTGCTTGCGAAGCCAGAAAGCACGGCAAACTCGGCGCAGGCGCAGCAGGCGGCTGCTTCCGTTTCTCCGAACACCTACAGCAACGCTCCGGCGAAAGCTCCTCAAAGCAGTTGGACGGTCATTCTCTTCGACATTCTTAACACGGCGCCATCCGACCAGGCGTATGCGCGAAGTCAGTTGCTGCAATTGCTGAAGTCCATACCGGAAGGACAGCCGGCGGCGTTATTCGTGCTGACGCGCAACTTGGAAATGCTGCAGGGATTCACGCAAGATCCTGAGGAATTAATCCGCCGCGCGGAGCTGCTGAGTCCGGCGAAGTCGGCCGACCTCACCACCTTGGCAGAGCGCGAGCGCATGGTAGGTCGCATCACAGGCACCGCGCAATTGGCCCAGGCGCAAGGTGGCTCAGGAGGAGGCAATGCTCCCGCCTACAGCACAGATTCTATGGCCTACGGCCAAGCCTCGCGCATCCTGCAGAACTACAATGACCATGAGGCTTTTCGCAATTCCGATCGCGCGCTGTTCACGCTCGCGGCCATGAAAGGAATCGCGCGCGCTGTCTCCGGCTATCCCGGACGCAAGAATCTCATTTGGCTTTCCGGGAGCTTCCCGATCAACATCGAGCCAGATCCCGGTTCCGACGATCCCTTCCGGAACGTGAGCAGTTTCGAAAAAGAAATCCGTGAAACTTCGTCTCTGTTAGCCACCTCTCGCGTCGCAGCTTATCCGGTTGATGTCCGCGGGTTGCAGTCGAAGGGCATCGACATCGCCATGGCCCCTTCAGAAACTCAGTTCATGAACGATGTGGCCCCCTCAACGGCGCCGGGCGTGGTTGCCTCATCCAGCAGCAACCTGGGCAATACGCTGAGCGAACAGACCACCGCGCTGTTCAACGATCGCGCCACAATGAAGAACATCGCCCAGCAAACCGGCGGGGAGGCGTTCGTCAATACGAATGACTTGAAGCGCGTAATCGGCCGCAGCCTGGAAGACGGCTCGACGTATTACACCCTGGCGTACACGCCCCCGAAAGAGGACGAGGCGGGCGGCTATCACCGGGTCACAGTGCAGGTGCCGAACAAGAGCTGGAAGCTGGCGTATCGCCGCGGTTATTACAGCATTCCCCAAACAGCCGTCTCGAATGCAGTGGGTACGGCTGCATTGCGCGCGGCATTACAGCCGGGCATGCCTCCGGCGACCTCGATGCTGCTCACTGCCTCGATCGAACTGCCCGACGCCACGCACAAGGACGTCAAGATCAACTACGTCATCGACAGCAATAGCGTGCAGTTTGCTGATGCGCCGGAAAACAAGAAGCGCGCACAAGTCGACTGCATGGTGATCGCCTTCGATAGCTCTGGCAAAGAGATCGCGCATGCTTCTGACACACTCGACGCCACCGCACCGATGAATGCATATGCGGCCATTCAGAAGTACGGTCTGCCTGCACATCAACTCATCTCACTTCCTCCCGGCCGCTACAACCTGCGCATCGGCGTGATGGACCGCACCACCCAGCAGATCGGCACGGTGGATGCGCCGCTAGTTGTGCCCGCTTCAGCCGTAGCACAGCGGTAAGGCCACCAGAATCGGCTCTTCCCGGCGATACATCTCTTGTTTTCGGTGAGGGGGAGGGTACCCTATTCGTCTTCTTGCTCGCGCAGCTCAGCTTTCATCTCCAAATTGCGAATCAGACGGTGCAGGTAGTTGGGATGGACGCCCAGTAGCTTCGCTGCGTCGGTGTAGCTGCCGCCAGCTTCGGCAAGCGCATCGCGGATGAGGCGCCTCTTCAGGTCGCTGATGGCTGCATGGTACTTGGTGCCGCTAGCCGGTTTGGCGGATTGTTGCTCGGTTAGCACCTCGGGCAGGTCCTCCGGCCGAATTTCATCGGAAGCACCGAGCACAATGGCGTGCTCGATGGCGTTCTCCAACTCTCGCACGTTGCCCGGCCAATCGTAGTTCATCAGCAGAGCCCGGGCTTCCGGAGTGATGCCCTTGAATGGGCGTTTGCACCTCTGCGCGTACTGGGTGGCGAAGTAAATCGCCAGCAGCGGAATGTCTTCGCGATGCTTGCGCAGCGCGGGCACCGCCACCGAAACCACGTTGAGCCGGTAGAACAGATCCTGGCGAAATTCGCCGTTCTTAATGGCGGCCTCGAGGTCCTTGTTGGTTGCGGCCAGTATGCGGGCATGCAGCTGGAGTGGGCGAGTGCCGCCGATTCGCTCGAACTCGCGCTGCTGCAATACGCGCAGCAATTTGGCCTGCACCGAGGGGGCCAGCTCGCCGATTTCATCCAGCAGGACGGTACCCTCCTCGGCTACTTCCAGGCGGCCTTTCTTGGTGGCGACGGCGCCAGTGAACGAGCCTTTCTCGTGGCCGAAAAGTTCGCTCTCCAGCAGCGTGTCCGGAATGGCGGCGCAGTTGATGGCGATGAACGGCTTCTCGGCGCGGGTGCTGGCAGCGTGAATCGCACGGGCGACGAGTTCCTTACCGGTGCCGCTTTCGCCGCGAATCAGCACGGTGCTGTCGCCCGTCGCGACCTTCTTGATGAGCCCCATCAAGTGGCGCATGGCATTGCCGTCACCCACGATGTTTTCGTGGCGTACCAGTTCCTCGCGCAGGCGGCGATTCTCGGCCTGCAAGGACTCTAGGGCAAGGAGGTTTTCCAGGGTCACCGCGGCGATACCTGCCGCCGAGTTCAGGAAATGAATGTGGTCCTCGCCGTATTTTGCGCCTGGCTTCGAAGATGACAGATACAGCACACCTACAGTGCTCCGCACTCCCAGAAGCGGAACGCAAATTGCGTGCTCTGGCGGACCGGAGCCTGCGAGTTCATCCGCCACGATGGCCGATTGCTCCCACAACGCTCGCTTCACCAGGTCGCGCGGTACAGCGGGCGAAGATTGAGCATCGCCGGCTCCGCGTTCGTAGGTAAAGACAGAACCTGAATCGTCCTCAGGACGATCGAGCTGGATGATCGCGCCTCGTTCGGCCGGCACTACCTCGAAGATACAGTCGAGCAGGGAGCGTTGTAACTCGCGAAGGTCGCGAATGGAATTGATGGTCTTGGAAATCTTGACCAGAGCGTTGAGGTCGCGTGCCAGGCGGCCCACATCGGTGGGATTTGCGAGCCAGCGATGCGATTCGCCCAAGGTAACGGTCTTCAGAATGTCGGAATGACTTTCCACCTCCGGCGACAATTCCCTGATGACAGCGGGTGCGATGTCAGTGGTGACGTACATCAATTCACAGCGACCGACACGCACCACGTCACCGTGGTTCAGCATCCTGCGACTGACCGGAATTCCGTTTACGAAGGTGCCGTTGTGGCTCTCCAGATCTCTGAGTTGCGCGTGCCCGTTCACCCACTCGACGATGCAGTGCTGGCGCGAGACCGCAGAGTCCTGCAGAGAAATTTGATTCGAGGCATCACGGCCTACTGACACACTTCCGGAATCGAGCCGAAACTCTTTGCCTTCGAGTGGACCCGAGATGGCGAGTATCCGGGGACCCATATCGGTTACTAGTCTAGCTTAGGAGAGACGAGAAAGTCGGTGTGACCCTGTCTGCTTTTTTTAATAAGCAGCTCTTCGCGCAAAGGAATGGAGGTCAGCACGCGAACAATCTTCTCCGATGCGTGACCGTCGCCGTAGGGGTTCTCCATGCCCTGAAGCGACCGCCGAAATTCGGGGCTGAGAGCGAGTTTGATTTTTGCGAGAATGTCAACGCGTTCGGGCGCGGCGTCGAGAACATTACGGGCACGCTCTCTGCCCTGTTGACGCATGCCGATGTTCACGGTGGGTAATGTGAAGCTGGCGGATTCCATGATGCCGCTGCTGGAATTGCCGATCAGGAGATCGACCTGCCGCAAGAGGCTCCAGTAGGTGATGGCTGGGAGATTTACGAAGATCTTCGAGCCGGGCTGCTGAAGGAACTCTCGCGTACGTCTGATCAGGTCGCGGCTCCCTGCGTCCGCGTTGGGATAGCAGAAGAGGAGCTGCCCCGGGAAATCTTGCAAGGCGGCGAAGAGTTCATCGGCCTCGCGAGTGGTGTCGCGGGCGATGGTAACGGGATGATAGGCAACGGTGGCAGTTGGCGACTTGAGTCTGATTTGAAGCTCAGCTTCGAGTTGCTCGCGAGTGCGAAGCGAGTTGCGACAGAGGTGGTCGATCGACGGCGCCCCAGCGCGATGTACGCGCCATTCTTCCTCGCCCAGAGTGATGACGCGGTCGCGGGCTGCAAAGGTCGAGGTGAAATGAATGTGGCTGAGCTTGGTGAGCGCGTTGCGGACCGCATCATCGATTGCTCCCTCACTGATTTCTCCGCCTTCGATGTGGGCGACAGGAATGCGCAGCGCCAGAGCGACCGAAGCCGGCGCCAATAGTTCGTAACGATCGGCAATCAGCAAGAGAATGTCCGGACGCAGTTGCCCGAGGCAGTCCGCCAGGCTGAGAGTCGCGACACCAATCGTCTTGGCCATGCCGACATCGGTATCGGAACTGAGCAGACATTCCACTCGGGCAGCAATTTCGAAGCCGTCGCGCTCGATTTCCCGCACAGTCAACCCAAACTCGGGCGCAAGATGCGAGCCGATGATAATCAGCTTCAGGTCAACCTCCGGATGCCGCGCAAGATCGTGAAGCGGCCAATAGAGATGGCTGTAGTCAGCTCGGGATGTCGTGATAACGGCGATCTTTCGCATCTACGATACCGCCGCGCCAAGCTGCTTGCGAAGGCAGCCGCTGGGACAATATTCAGGAACCAAGTCGACCAGAACGGTGAGCAATCTTGCGAGATCACGGTTCTCAACCTCCTTCCGCAATTCGGCAGCGCCTTGGGCAATTTGGGATGCCGAGGCATCTTGGCCCCGCACCCCCTGGAGGAGATTGGCGGTTTCGTTAGAGACCGCTTCGCCGGGCGCCACAAACTCTTCGCGCAGCTTGTCTCTGGGGCGCAGGCCGATGTAGGTGATTTGGATGTCTTTTGCCGAAGCCTGGTCGATAACGTGGCGCGCAAGGTCGGTAATCTTCACCGGCTTGTTCAGCACAGGGATCGCAATAGCCGGATGGGCCGGACAATCGGCGGCGGACGCGAGCACGCGAAGTAGTGTCGAATCCATCGTGAGGAAGTAGCGCTCAACCTGCGAATCGGTCACGGCCGCAGGGCCGCCCTGCGCAACCTGTTGGAGGAAGAGTGGCACCACGCTACCTTCCGAGCCGAGCACGTTGCCCAGCCGGATGGAGGTCATGCGGCCCTGCGCACTCGCTCGCGGCTGCAACACCACCTCGGCCACACGCTTCGATGCCCCCATGATGCTTTCAGGGTTCACAGACTTGTCGGTAAAGACCATCACCAGACGTTCAGCGCCAAACTCGTGTGCGAGTTCGGCCACCATCAGTGTTCCGAAGATGTTGTTCTCGACGACGGCGAACGAGTTCGTCTCGACAAGAGTTACATGCTTCAGAGCCGCACAGTGGTAAACGATTTGGGGACGAAAGCGTACGAACAGATCCCGTATGCAGAGTTCGTCAACTACTGATGCGAGTACAGGAATGTGGTCCGTAGATTGGGACGACAGGTATTTGTGGATAGAAAACAGGTTTTGCTCGGAGGAGTCGACCAGAACCAGCTGGCTCGGAGTCAGTTTTGCAACCGCACGTACGAGAGCAGTGCCAATGGATCCACCAGCTCCGCTAACGAGAATGCTCTTACCCGCGTGGAGGCCCGCGAAATGCTTGAGTTCCACACCATTAGGGGATGGCGGAAAAAGTCCGTCCCAGCGAATCTCTTCCAGCTCGAGGATCATTAAAGGGTCCGGCTCAAGTATACGAACTGTTGAGGCTCAATCGTGCATGCTGGATTCGGAACGCTCTCGCGAATGACTCACCTCGATCTTGTCAGCTTCCTCTTGAATGCGCTGCCATGCATTTTGCACATGCCGCAGTTCGGTGTTGGTTTGACCAACGCACAAGCGAAGCACCAGGCGGCCGTCAAGACGAGTGTGGGTCAGATAGAGGTCGCCGCTCTGGTTAAGCTGGTCCATCAGGCGCAGATTGTCGGCATCGTTGCCGCGATAACGGAAGCACACCAGGTTTAAGGGAATGGGAGCTGATAATTCGAAACGTTGGTCGGCGAGCACCCAGTCCGCAAACATGTGCGCGAGCGCTACGTGCTGACGAACATGAAACTGGAGACCTTCGACCCCATAGTGACGAATTACACACCATAGTTTGAGCGAGCGGAAGCGACGACCCAGCGGAATATGCCAGTCACGGTAATCGAAAACAGCGCCTGATTCTGTCGCCTGGTTCTTGAGGTATTCCGGCAGGATACTTAACGTGTCGATCAACGCCTTTCGGTCGGCAACGTAAAAGCAATTGCAATCAAAATTGGTGAACATCCACTTATGTGGATTGAAGGTATAGCTGTCAGCGTACTCGACTCCTTGCTGATAGTGGCGGAATTCCGGACAGAGTGCCGCCGTGCCAGACATCGCGGCGTCTACATGGAACCAAAGATTGTGTTTGTGACAGATCTCAGCAATCTCCACCAGCGGATCCATGGCGTTGGATGACGTTGTACCTACAGTTCCGCAAACAAAGAAGGGCAGGCAACCCGCGCGTCGATCTTCTGCGATGACTCCCTCAAGAGCTTCCGGCCGCACCGCATAGTCTGTGTCGACCTCAACCAGGCGCAGATTGTCCTTACCTATTCCGGCGATCATGGCGGCTTTTTCCAAGGAGGAGTGGGCCTGGGACGAGGTGTAGGCCGTCAATTTGCCAGTTATCCCCCGTGAATTCGAGGCGTAGTGGGTAACGCGCTCGCGAGCTGCCAGCACCGCACAAAGGGTCGCACTCGATGCGGTGTCTTGAATTACTCCTCCACCGGCGCTGGAAGACAGAAACTTCTCCGGCAGACCGAGCATTCCCACCAGCCAGTCTAAAACGTGAGTTTCCAGTTCGGTGCAGGCTGGACTGGTCGCCCACAGCATGCCTTGCACGCCGAGAGCCGCAGAAAGCAAGTCTCCTAGTATTGCAGGCCCAGAAGCATTGGCGGGAAAGTAGGCAAAGAATTTCGGCGACTGCCAATGGGTGACACCGGGAAGAATCACCCTATCCAAATCCTGAAGAACCCTGCCAAAATCCTCTCCGCGTAGAGGAGGAGCCTCTGGCAGGTTTCGGCGAACTTCACCGGGTGAGACCTGCGAGAGCACCGGTAGCGACTCGACGCGCTCGTAGTAATCTGCGATCCAGTCAATTACCTGCTTTCCATACTGACGGAACTGGTTCGGGGTCATGTGAAACGCCTCCCGATCAGGCATGAGAAGACTCCTTTCGCGGATTGGCGGGCATATCCCATCCAAGGTAACGAGTCCAGATTTTTGGTGCAAGTTTTGGGCTCCCTAGCATAGAAGGATGCCTCTATACGAAGCTACCTAGTCTAATCGGTACTTTTGCGCCTCATAGGAAAGCCATTAATTGCCGATTAACTGCCGATGACAATCCTATAGCAGTCTTCAATTATTGCTGCTACACTAAAATCCTGGTTAATTTAACTTAAAGGTGAATCAATGGACATTCAACAGATACTGTCAGACCTCAGAAGTGAGCGTGAGCGGATTGACAATGCAATCCGGGCTTTAGAAGGCGGTAAAACAGGGCGCGGGCCGGGGAGACCTGCGGGGTCCGGAAAGCGTCGCACCATGAGCGCCTCAGCACGCAAGCGCATTTCCGAAATGATGAAGCTCCGCTGGGCGGAAAGAAAGAAGAAGGCGAAGGCCAAGGCAGCCTGAATCCACCCCTGAAATCCAAAAGCGCAGGGCCGCTACTGAAGCGAGTGGCCCTTTTACGTGCTCTGAAGTCCTGGCCCAGAGTTTAGAGACGTCTGCGCAAACTGATTTGGAACGGGCAGTCGAGCTACAGCCGGCTTCGGCCCTCGCTTACGCACCAACGCCATTCGTATATGGTCCAACAGTTGCGCGGCACTGCAACTGGATTTGGAGAGGAGAATGTCGGCCAGCATGCCATCGGGACAGCTGCCCGACGCTCCCTTAAACACAATGGCAGGTGTGCTGGGAGAAATCGACTTGAGTTGATCGACTAACCTGGTTCCTTCCGGTTTCGGCATGGGAAGATCGGCAATGACCAAGTCAATCCCACCGGTCTTCATGACTTGCACGGCGAGCTCGGGATCAGAGCAGGTCAACACACGATAGCCCCTGGTTTCCAGCATCACTTTGTGGATGGAGAGAGAGCGTTCATCTTCGTCAACGCAGAGAATGGTGCGCTTTGGCTTCATTAATCTACCCTTCGCCTGTTCACGGACAGCAACTTTCCCAATTCGTCCAGGCAACCTTGCTGGGCGAAGAGTCGTACCGCCATTACTGGAAGGCTTTTATTTTTTGCGCCAGAGCAACAGCGCTAAAGGATAGTAAGGCCCTGCAACAGAGTTGTAAAGTATCGCGAAGGTCAAATCGTCAGTAGTTGTGTGCGAAAAAAATGGCACCGCAATTCAGGCATGCAGAACCTTCGAAGCCATGAGCAACAGCAACAAAGCCCCGCAACGCAATGCGTTGCAGCATACACAGAATATCCGCAGAGAATTCACATGGTTACTGTTCCGTCAATGATCTTCACCACATGCCCGCCGACACGAACGTTAGTGACTGCGTCACCGTTCTTGTCGGCACGAATGTAAATCGCACTGGGCCGCCGAGTCTCCATCCCTTGCTCAATCAATCCCTGTTCGCCGGATCGCAGAACACCATTGCGCACCGCCCAGGCTGTGCAGCAACCCGCAGCCGAGCCGGTAGCAGGATCTTCACCGTTGTAAAAAATCATGCGGGCGTGCAGGGTCGCAGCGGAATTCACCGTCTCCCGTGCAACGAAATAGAAGAAGCCGTTACCGCCAATCGTTCGCAGATAGCCTTCCATCTGCTGCCAACTAACCTTCAGGTTTTGCAGCGTAGGCAGCGAGCGAAAGGGCACCATGGTGAACCACACTCCGGTTGAAACGCTTTGGATCGGCAGGCTCTCGTCGAGTTCGCCGAGAGGCACATTCAGAGCCTTCGCGACATCGGCATGCGCATGGCTCGGACCAAACTCCGGATCCAGCTGACGCATCTCGCCGAATGACATCCCATCTCGCGGCTCAAAGCGCACCGGTACTTTGCCGACCTTGAGATCCAGCGTGACTTCTTCGTTCTGCGTCTGCTGATGCAGATACCATGCGGTCCCCAGCGTTGGATGTCCGGCAAAAGGCAGCTCTTCATTTACGGTGAAGATGCGGACCTTGTGGCCTTCTCTTCGCTCCACTTCCAGATCGCGCGGAATGATGAACGTGGTTTCACTGAGATTGGTTTCGCGCGCCAGCTTTTGCATTTCGAGATCTGACAAGCCGCGAGCGTCCGGTAGTACGGCAAGCTGATTTCCTTCGAGCGGGCGCTCTGTGAAGACGTCGAGCTGAACAATGAGATAGGTGCGTACGGGCATTACGAACGCCTCAGCAACTGGTGCAGACGGTTACTAAGATGTCGAAGCGCCGCAGTTCGATTCAGCCCGGAAACTTGTGTTTACAATGCCAAAGAAGGAGCTGCGGAAGCGAAGGGGGTCCGGTGACCCTCCCGGTCTTCAAAACCGGCGAACGGCATCTCCGATGTCGTTGGTGCGTTCGACTCGCACACGCTTCCGCCATTTGTTTTTGCGCTGCAAGCCATCTCACATCACTGCCCAGCTTGTGGCTGCTGCCTCGGTTGAATGTTAGTTGCATTCCTCAAAAGCCTTCATTGCAGCCGCTGCATCCGCAGGAACCGTCTTCACATATGCGTTCATGGTTGTCGAGAGGTTCGCGTGCGGAGAATGGCCTGAATCGTCTTGTCTGGTACGCCAAGCCGACACAGGTTGGTAGCCAACCCGCGCCTAAAGTTGTGCCATCCGTGCCACGCGATTCCGGCAATCTTCCGTGCTGGACGGATCACGAACCTTTCGAGGTGCGCCAGGTCCGTAGGAGTGCCAGTTGGGCGACTTGAAAATGAAGCCGCTTACGGGATCTCCCGATGCAGCCCTGGGGTGTGCAAGGTAGTTAGCCAGCGGCGCTATAACGGGCGCTGGCGCCTTGCTCTTCGCGCTCTTATCCCCGTATTTCGCCGCGCCTTGCTCGTGTGAACGTTGCAGTGGCAATCACCGTTGCGTTTGAACCTGAACGCCAGGAGCATCGCCGAATGAACCACAAACGTGACGAATGGCTTTCGCACCTTCTTTCCAGCGAGCCAGCCAATCGCGCACAGGCCGAATCCGCCCTTCGTGATCTGTATGCGGCAACTGGCCTCCCCGCGCCGAACTATTTCTTCTGGTTCGATTCTCCTTTCAAGACTGTATTGGCCATGATTCTCCTGACTGCGGTGAAGGATTCCTTCATGCGCCAGATGGTAGCCGGCCTAGAGCGAATAGCCACCGAGCGGAAATTGCTCGTCGTGGTGCGCGAGGAAATGCTCCGGGCTTCATCGCAACCGAATTGGGACGCGCTCGCGCGCGTGACCGGTGAATCCTTGTCTACCGGCGTGACGCTCTCCGGCCCCATGCCGGCAAAATCAATCCACGCCGAAGTGACCGTGTCCCGGCTCAAGCTGTACTCGAACGTAACGGATGCGGTTTCTCACTTTGATGAGAAAGATCCACTTCAGAGGGCAGAGCATTATCTGCGTAATGTGATGAGCGGCCAGACCCGATGGGGCACGATCAATCCATTGATACCCTCATCCTTTAATCGTCACTATACGTTTTCCATGATGGCTGCCGACGAAGCTGCGGCCGAAGGGCGCGAAGCACCGCCTGCCGTTGCCGCTGCCTGGCAACTTGCGCGCTCGGCAGGAGCATGGTGGCCCTTTGCGCATTCTGTTGTCATATCCGACCGGCCCGTTGAACTTCATGTAAACACCGACCACCTCTTACACCGCGAGGGCGGTCCTGCAGCACTATTTCGCGACGGGATGCAAGTTTTGGGGTGGAACGGCCACGCGATGCGAGAGGAGTGGATCATGCGCCCGGAGACAATCCCAGCGCGAGATCTTAAACACTTTGACGCCGCGTTTCGCGCATACGCGGCCGCTCGGTCACCGGTGGGTAACCCAAAAACGAAGCTTAAACCCAGTTCCATCCTGCAAAAGGAAGTGCCTCAGGCAGCGGCGGAGGAACAAATAGCAGAACTTCGCAAGCACAACGATGGCCGCCTGCCGTTCTTTGATCGGTATGTCGCAGGCGAGCATGAAGTGGTGTGGTGGGAACTTGTCCAGCTTGGATCATCGGTACGCGAAGACCCCCATGCCGCCGATGCCCTGGCCGTTGCATACGAAACCATGCGGCGCGTGAAAGCGAACATCCTCAGGGTTACGGCTCAGCTTAAGGCTCTTGGCTATACATTCGCGCACGAACCGCACGAACTACCGGGCCCAAAAGTACGCAGACAGATTGCGCAGCTGGAAAAGATGGCAGGCATTCTGCCCCTCTCTCTGCGCGCCTTTTATGAAGTGGTGGGCGCGGTTGATTGGACAGGCCAGCATCCGGGGCTTGTGCCGCGTATGGATTCTGTTGCTCCAGACCCCCTAGTCGTGTTCCCCATACAGGATGCCCTTGATGAGTGCAAAAATGGATGGCGCGAAGAGAGTGATACCGCCACCATTGTGATTGCGCCGGACGATTTGCATAAATCCGACACTAGCGGCGGGCCGCCTTACGAAATCTCCGTTCCGGATCTCAACGCCGACAGCAAGCTCCTCAATGAGCGTCACGATTGTATTTTGTAGACTACCTTCGCACCGCATTCCGCTTCGGCGGGTTTCCCGGCTATGACGGAATCGACCCGGCGCCGAAAGAACTCTCAGTCCTGAATCAGGGCCTGGTATCATTCTGAGGCGCGATTGCATCTCATAACCTCTTGTCTGATTCAGTCGCGAAGGGATATCTTCGCGCTGGACTACAAAAGAACAAAACAAATGAACGAAGCCCGGACGAGCTGGGCCTGCAGCAGTCGTGCTCACGCTCCATTTGTCGAGAGACCCCTCTTCAAAATAGCCACTTTGGAAGTAAAGCATCGCTCACACCTTTGGATGGACGACCCGGCCGGGGTTTCGAGGTTCTTCGAGAACTGCAATCTTCGAGTTACTTCGTTCCGTCCATCATGCTGCTCAACTCCTCAGAGCAAGAAGTGGTATTGGAAGCGTTCCGAGCAGGTGCACGCGGTGTCTACAGCAAAGAAGAGTCTGTAAGCGACCTGAGCAAATGCGTACGGTGGGTGCATGAAGGGCAAATCTGGGCCAACAGCAAACAGATTTCCGCCCTGGTGCAAGCCTGGTCTTCAGGTCATCACGTCCGAGCGGTCGACGCGCGCGGTGTGAACTTGCTGTCCAAGCGAGAGCGGGAGATCGTCAGCCGAGCGGCTCAAGGCCTTACAAATCGCGAGATCGCCGCGCAATTAAGCTTGAGCCCCCATACGGTCAAAAATTGTCTTTTCCGAATTTTTGACAAATTGGGGGTTTCCAATCGCGTTGAACTGCTGCTGATGACGATAGACCATGATCGAGATACCCGGTCAGGTTACGAGCACTTGCTCGGGAACGACGGCGGTTTTAGCTTGCCTGACGAGGCAACCCTGATCGGATGTCAGCGGGCTGCCGAAAGTGGGGTGCTCATAGCGCAACTCGCGCTGGCCCAACGCTACTCGTCGAACGGTAGGAATCCAGGTGACCGCTGCAATTCGTATGTTTGGTATTCGATTGCCATGCAACAGCTGTTGCAAGGATGGAAAGACATTGCCCAAGAGATGACGGTGGATCAGATAGAAGAAGCGGAACAAAGGGCGGTGAGATGGCTGGAATTCAGAGAGAAGAAGACCGTAATGCGGCATAAAATCGCTTCAACCTGTTGCAAGTTCAGTCCACCGATCACAGATGATGGCATCCACTTGTCATGAGGAGAGTTCCTGTCTGAGGCGGCGAAAGGATAGCCCACTGGGATCGTCACGAACGCACAGAATCATAATCGACCAAATCTACTTCCGTACCTGACAGGAAGCAGTCTTTAGTTGCATTGCGTTACTTGACGACCGTTCGTCGTCAGCTTTCATCTCTTTCTCGATACGAGGATAACAACTGTCCTGCTGCGCTGATTTCGTGGCATATTGGCGATTGACCTTCGTTGAAGAAGTAGCCTTCCTTGTAGCAGTATTCCTCGAGGATGACTTCTAGCTGGCGATGTGATATGGGTACCGAACCCACCACGCCGTGCTCGTTAGAGAAGCGTACATGATACGCAATATTTGACTCACTGGTTTCGACAGGAATTAATTCAACGTACATATAACAACTTTATCATTCCAGGTACTAGGCATAATCGCATCTTCATGCAACTCTGGTGGTATGCCAAGTACGTTTTTTTGGGCACCCACACCTTTCCCCCTTTTCACAGTTGGGGGCATTACCGCCGCGGCAGACCTTAAGCTCCTCTCTATTTCAACGCAAACTACCTCGCACTCGACCAGCCCTCAGGTCCGTCATTCAGTGATAATGCGATCCGCCCATTCCACCAGCGAGACAAAGATCGCAGGACTGCCGAATTTTGCGCCCCATTGGTTCAAGTCTGTTTCCGTGACCCCACGGGCCCGGGAACAGGCTCCTCAAGCGAAGATCGGAATGCGTTTGGCAACAACTTTTTCGAGGGTTTCGCGCAGCGGGGGCCAGCCCACCGGGATGATTGCATCCACAGTCGCTTTGCGCATCGTGTAGGTACCTTCTCCTACCAGGAAAATCTGCACATCGTGTCCGGCATCCGCTAGTGCAAGTCCATGAACGAACGGGAAGGACGCACGGGTTGGGTCATCCGAGCCCCATGCGCTCTTCATCATAATCTTCAGTTTTTGCGTTTTCGGCGGCTCTTGTCCCCTGCTCAAGTTCGATGCCAAAAGCGGGGCTGCGGCAAGCCACGGGAAAAGTCGTCTGCGCTCCATGTGCTCATCCTTATTTATCAGCATTTTCACCCTGCGGAAGGTGTCGCAAAGTTTACACCAAGAGACCTTCGTCTCGTTTTTTCGGCGTTCTACTACCTCGCAAGAACCGGCCAAAGGCCTAGTCTTGTCCGCTCAGTTCAGTGAGAGTAACGCCCAGCGCAACTCCGGAGGCGCGCGCCTCACGTCTGCGTCCCGCCATATATTCGCGGCACGTCGAGAACGGCAAGCTCAGCGAGTGCCGCACCCATGTCTTGCTGTCCTTCAAGTACGAAGGCTGAGTCGGCCCGGCTTTGACGGGTCGTGATAACAATCGGCGGATTTCGGGTGCAGCGAACAGATTTTGGTGAACCGCCGGGGACATCCCTACCCCTTACCCCTTTTCACATGTTGGGGCATTAGGTCCCGCTGCAGACCTTAAACTTCTATATGCCTTTTTGAGGGAGAGTTCTAGGATTCTTGCCCACATTTCTCCTGAAGCGTCGGCGAGGAGTAACGATCGAGAGAAGAAAAAATGGCAAAAGGCCGCTGTTTTTAGGCATAACTACATTGTCAAAGCGAAGTTAAGTGTCTGAAAGAGGAATGGCCTTTGCATACAGAGTGTACCCAAGCAACGTTCCCTTTGCGCGTCATTTTTCGCGCCGTGTGGAGTCAGAGTTCACCGCTGGGCAGGTTTCGAGCGATGGCGGGGGATTGCTGCTGCGCAAAGTAGATTGCAAGATTAACCTCCTGGGCCGTCTGAGTTATTGCCTCAGCGATCGCCGTTCGCAGCTGCTGGTTACGCACCCGTTCTCGGAGATGCTGGCACAGCGCATCTATGGGTTGGCGCTGGGCTACGAGGATCTCAACGACCATGAGCAATTGCGCTCGGATCCGCTGCTGGGAGTGCTCAGCAGCAAGCCCAACCTGGAAGAGCCGCTGGCGGGCGAGAGTACTCTGAACCGGCTGGAGCTAGACTGCCAACGGCTGCGGACCATCGCCTTTCACGGCGCACGACATATCATGTGCTAACGACAATAGAGCTCTGTAGAATTTGACAGCTCCTACTCCGCGTCCTATACTCCCAAAAACTTTGGCCGGGGAGGACTGCTATGTTGAGACGTTCCCTGGTTTCCTTTCTATTGGCCGCCGGTGTTGTACTGAGCGCGCAAGGTCAGCCAAAAATCGCTCAACCTACCTTGACTCCGCAAAACAGCGGTACCACGAGTGGCCTGATTGCGGTGAGTCCAGTGAATCCGCAGGTCGTCTGGGCTTCGGGACGGAATGGCACATTCACGGTCACAACGGATGGTGGAAATACATGGAAGGCCGGCGTGGTTCCGGGCGCCGAACTGCTTCAATTTCGCGATGTAGAAGGCGTGAGCGCCAAGGTCGCGTATCTGATGTCGATCGGTGTCAGTGGTCTCCCTACGGATTTCCGAATCTACAAAACAACCGATGGCGGCGCTACGTGGAGCTTGCAGTTTGTGAATCAACTCCCTGGGGCGTTCTACGACTGTTTCGCGTTCTGGACCCCGAAGCGCGGCATTGCGCATAGCGATTCTGTGAACGGTGTGTTCCCTGACCTGCGCACCACCGACGGAACGACCTGGCAGAGCATCAGCAGCAACATGCCTCCCGCACTGCCGGGCGAAGCCTCCTTCGCCGCCAGCGGCACCTGCGTCGCAACGCAGGGGGGACAGAACGCCTGGATTGCAACCGGAGGCACGACGATCGCTAGAGTATTGGCCACCCGAGATGGCGGCGACACGTGGAACGCTTACGACACTCCCTTAATAAGCTCGCTCAGCGCCGGGGCATTCACGATCGCCTTCCGCAATCCGTGGCATGGCATCGTGGGTGGCGGCGATTTGGATCCGAGCGATCCCAACAACGCGAGAACGGCTACATCGAGCGATGGTGGAGTGACCTGGACACTCACGAATCCGCCCCCGGTAACCGGAGCGATTTTCGGTCTGGCATACGCACATGGGGTGGGCAACGGCGATGGAAGCAGGACTGTTGTGGTCACCGCTAACGCTGGTGGCGCCGCCTGGACTCCTGACGAAGGAACTACCTGGTACTCTCTGCCGGGCGTGATGGGATTTTGGTCAGTAGCATTTGCCAGCCCGAAGGCCGGATGGTTAGTAGGGACGAACGGTCGCATCCTTAAGGTCAGCTTCTAGCGCGGTTCCATGGTAGCCGTACCCTGCCAGTTGACCGCTCCACGAGTCGCGTCTTGCTGTCCTTCAAGTAAGAAGGCTGAGTCGGCCGGCTGTGATGAGTCGTGATAACTATCGGCGGATTTCGGTGCGGCGAACAGATTTCGGCACACTAATCCCCTAGCCCTCTTCACATTTGGGGGCATTACGCCTCGGCAGACCTGGAGAGCGTCAGGCGTGCGCTTTCACGATGGTGTGTGGGCTCTGCTGGACGGGATGAACCGTTACCTCGCCGTATCCCGCTTGCTTATGCATCTCCGCGAGTTCACGGAAGGTGTAGGCGTCGCCCGAGACCGTCGTTCCCAGCATGGTCATTGCAAATGCCGCAGGCATTGGAGGAGAAACCCGGTCTTCGTTAGGAACGAACTCCAGAGTGGCAGCGATACCCCCCGGCTTGAGCGACGCCCGCACCTTCTTGAGCAAGCCGACGCAGGTCTGTTTATCGAAGTGGTGGAGAAAGTTGGTGAGCAGTACAGCATCGTACGGACCACCGAAGTCTACCTCGAAAGCGCTGCCGGGGAGCATGTCGTAACGGTCATGTACTCCTCCATTTCGTGCGTTGTCGAGCGCTACTCTCAAGACGGGAGCCCAGTCCAGACCGGTTACGTGTGCTTGTGGATTCTGTTTCGCGATCTCGATGCCGAACAGACCGTGTCCGGCTGCGATGTCGAGCACGCGCATCGGGTCAGTTCGCCCGCCAAGTACGATCTCTCCCAGCGGGCCGGTGAGGGGCGCCATCATGGGAGCCATGCTTTGCGCGAACTCTACCCAGACGGGATTCTCCGGCTCCACCGTCCCCTCGCCCGGCAAGGACGTGCGGCCGTTGCGCACAACCTCGGCCAGGTGCTCGTACGGCTGGAGCAACTCCGGCCGCGACAGGAAGTGCGCCACTGAGGCCAGGCAGGAAGGTGATGTTGGATCGAGGAAGGCGGCGCTTGTCGGCGTGTGTTTGTAGCTGCCATTCTCCTTGGCCAGCACACCGTTGACCACCAGAAAGTCGCACAAGATGCGGATACCCCGCTGCGATGCTTTAGCGTAGTTGGCAATTGCGGCCACATCACCCACTCCTTGTCCGATGGCGCGAAATATGTCCAACTCTATCGCCGCCCGCAAAGCGGCGGTTTGCTGGTGAGCTTGCAACATTCCGAAAACAACGGTTGGCATCAGCGGCCCGCCAGCCGGAGGTTGCGGTTGCATTCTGGGATCCTTTTGGTGAGAAGTTACGTGCCGCAAGCCAAAACGCGTTAAGTATACATCCAATCTCCTTCACTCACTGCGAAAAGGACGTCGCTGGACGAAGATCAGCTCACGGAGAGTTATTGGCGGATGGGGAATCAGGTTTTAGGTACACCTCACCTCTTACCCTTTCCACATTTGGGGCATTAGACCCTGACAGACATCATTCGGACTGGGCGAGTTGCAGACCTGTTCGGTTAAAAGAGCAGAATAGCTGCGAGTTTTACGCCTGCTAGGTAACGGCAATATGAATTTCCCTTGAATCTCCGGCATAGGAACCCTTAAGGAGCTAAGTGTGAGTACAGGGCTACATTCGCGCTGAGGTGACATGACATCCGAGAGTTGCAGGAGAAGCTTGCCGCCAATGGCCTGTAGTTGCTTGGCAGGGCTGGAGCCGATGTTCATTGGAGCGATGGATGCAGTACTTGCGGTGCTGCGGCGATTGCAGGCAGACAACGCTACTCGGGAGCCGCGAACAAATAAAACGGCGCTCCGCGGGTGGGATCTTCTGGAGCGCAACATTGAATCCTTGCTGGGTGTGCTTCCGCCGAACGAAACGTGCGCATCATGGTGACCATGCCCTCTGAGGCGGCCCCGGATTACGGCCTGGTTCGAGACTTGCTCGTGAACGGCATGAACTGCATGCGCATTAACTGAGCCCATGACGGGCCGGAGGAGTGGACCGCGATGATTTCAAAATCTCAGGAAGGGCCAGGCCGAGACGGGGGGCGTGAATGCGTATCTACATGGACCTTGGCGGTCCCGAGCTCTGCAGTACGAACCAGTCAACCTTCTTGCCACTAATCCTAAGTTTCACCTCAAAACGCATAGACCACAGGCGCAAGCAGCAGAACGACAGCGCCGACAATCAAGGTGATCGGCGTTCCTACTTTGGCGAAATCCTTGAATGCATAGCCGCCGTCTTTTTGGACCATAAGGTTCGTCTGGAAGCCAGCGGGATTGATGAAGGCACACGAGGCGGCGACCATGATAATCATCGCGAATGGCTTGAAACTTATGCCCAGCATCTGAGCCAGCGAAAGAGCGACCGGGAACATGAACGCTGCCGTGGCGGTATTGCTGATCAGATTAGTCATGATAATCGTCCCAGCGAAGACGACTGCAAGGGCAATACGTGGACTGCGGCCGCCAATAACTGCGCACAATTGAGCGATTATTGCCGACAGGCCACTTCCGGTTATGGCAGATTCCAGTCCAAGTGCCGCTCCTAATACGGCAATTGTCTTCCATTGGACACTACGCCAAGCCTGTTCCATCGTAAGGCAGCCGGTGATCAGCATCGCGATGGTTGCCAGCAGCGCTGAATTCAGCATGGTGACGACGCCCGAGGCGGCAAGTGCCACCATGGCGACGGTGATGAGAGTGGCGGCAACCGCCCGCTCAACGCGCTTTACCTGGTTGCCTTCCCATGTTTTGGTGACGATGAAGTCCGATTCGCGCCGAGTTTCGAAGAAGAAGCCGTCGTCCACCTCCAATACTGCCGCATCGCCGGGCTGGGCGCGCAACTCGTCAAGCTTTTCGTCAGGCGCTTCCCCATTGCGGGAGACGCCTACCAGCATGGCGTGGTAAGGAGTACCTCTCAGCGGTAAATCGGACACCCGATGACCAATATACGGAGCGTTAGCCGAGAGGACTACTTCAACGAGCTGGTGCTGGTAGCGACTTTTGTCCATGGGGGTGCCCCGCGCCGGCACCAACCCTATGGTGGTCCAAAGACCGCTTAGAGCTTCGGCAGAGCAGGCGAAGGTTAGCTTGTCGCCGCCACGAAGTTTCAGGTCCGGCGCGTAGCTGAGATCTTGGCCGTCCCGGAGAAAGGACCGCAGTTGTCTTCCGACCGTGGAGGTCAGTTGAGCTGCCTCGAGGCTCTTCCCGTCGATGTTCGACTTGGCCAATACCCGGAATTCGCTCAGATACCTCTGCCGCTGGGCAGCCGCAACTTCGTTGTATTTCAAACCACGCAGCAAGTAGGGAGCTACATAGACGAGGTAAAAGATACCTGCAATCCCCACAGGTACCCCTACCCAGGAGAGATCGAACATGCCGATCTGCCTCATGCCGGGCAGCTGACCGGCTGCGATTGCATCGGCAGTCATGCCGGCGACAATCAGGTTGACAGCGCCGCCGATTAGTGTGGTGTTTCCACCGAGGATGGAGGCGAAGCTGATTCCCATCAGAAGGCTTGGAGCAACCAGGCCGGCGTTTCTGCGAAGGTCACGCACGACAGGGATCATCATCGCAACCATGGGAGTGTTGTTGATGAAGGCGCTGCCGATGGCAATCGGCGGAAGTATGCGAAGGTTCGCGCTGATCTCCGTCTTAGGTTGGCCGATGAGGCGCTGTGACAACAGGGAGATTGCTCCCGTCGAGTACATGCCGCGGGCTACCGGGAACAGAGCTGCGACGGTAAGCACACCCGCGTTGCTAAATCCCTTGAGAAGTCCAGCCGGAGGCGCCAGACCTAGGGTCATGGCCATGGTCATCGCACCGAGAAAAACAAGCCACGTGGGTAACTTGTCCCACGCCATTACGGCGAACATTGCAACCAGCAGACTGAGCGTTAACCACGCTTGCAATGGCATCTCGCGTACCTATGGCGGGTGTCAGACAGCTATTACAGGGTGGCAACATGATACCGATGGGAATTCGGGCTGCAAAGGTCAAAACGGCTAGAACCGGGACGAGCCTTCAAACCTCGGCCTCGGCGATGCAGCAGATGCAAACCGGCATGGGAGCCTCTCAGCTGAGTTCGGCCAGAAAATCGGCTTCGGGGAAGTATGCTCTTCGCCTCGAATCGGTCTGTTTGGGGTTGCTCCACAAGAGATTTCTGCCACCGCACCCGAACTCCTGAAAATAAAAGTCGACGGACTCCGCCGTAGCTGTCACTCACCGGTCTTGAATCGCATGGAAAGCCCTCTAGGAACCATTGCTCGGAGGGTTATGCCCCTACCCATGCCCGCAGACAGGACCTCAGCTGGGGTTCCGAGCGCATTTTGACGATGTACAAGTATGGGTCCTACAGGCGGGTTCCTGATTCTAAAAGTGGAATAAAAATGTGATAAGTCTTAGTTCAGAATGGCGCAGAGTGATGCAGAACGGGTCAAACTTGTGGTTCAGCGTTGCCCCACAAAATGCGGACTCTCGGTCGCCGTGGCGATCTGACGCCTGCAACGCGGCTCAACCTTTGAAATCTCTCGTCTGGCGCGGATGCTGTCGATCCAGCCACGGCAATCGTGGCAGCCCATGACGGGAACTCGTACACTAAAGTCCCAAGACAAAGGATGGAGGCGGGGTTGTCACACATTACACGACGACAATTTCTTCAGCACTCGGGGAAGCTGGTGGCTTGGGCTGGGCTGATCCCTGTCGTTGGGGCTGCATCTAACTATCAGCAGGGGCCGGCGTGGGCCTCGCCATTCCGTGTGGTGGTAATTACCGACGAAATCTCGCAGGATTTCGAGCACGCCTGCTACGTTGCAGCGCGCGAATTCGGAATGCAATGGGTGGAGATCCGTGGCCTATGGAACAAGAACCTAATGAATCTCACACCCAGCGAAATCACGCAGGCACAGGCCATCGTAAAGAAACTGCAACTGCGTGTGACCGACATTGCCAGTCCTCTTTTCAAAGTCGATTGGCCGGGTGCGCCGGTTTCGAAATACAGTCCCAAGCGCGATCAGTTTCATGCGGACTTCACCTATGAGCAGCAAGATGAGGTGCTGGAACGATGTATCGAGGCTGCCCTGGCGTTCCAGACAGATAGGATCCGGGCATTCGATTTCTGGCGCTTGGAAGACCAGACGCTCTATCGTGCCGCCATCAACGGGAAACTGCGTGAGGCTGCGAAAAAACTGGCCAAGCACAATCTCAACTTGGTCCTGGAAAATGAATTTGCCTGCAACACGGCAACCGGTGCGGAAGCAGCCAAGACACTCGTCGCGGTCACAGCGCCAAACTTCCTGCTTAACTGGGACCCAGGCAATGCCGCAGCGCGTGGCGAGGTCCCTTATCCAAACGGATGGGACCCACTGCCTAAAGGACGTATCGGTCATTGCCACTGCAAGGACATTGTGATGAAGTCGGGCAAAGAGGGCTTCGAGTGGATGCCAGTCGGCAAGGGCATCATCGATTGGGTTGGACAGTTCCGGGCGCTTAAGGCATCAGGCTACCGCTATGGTGTCTCACTCGAGACCCATTGGAATGGCGGTGGAAGTCCAGAGGAATCCACTCGCCAGAGTTGGGCTGGCATGAAAGTAGATCTGCAAAAAGCCGGAGCGCTGTCATGAACAAAGTGGAACAGACGACATTCGATCGGCGTCAGTTTATCGGCATGGCCGCCGGAGCGCTGGCTGTCGCTGCACTTCCGTCGCGCGTGTTGGGCGCCAACGATCGCGTCCGCATCGGTTTGATCGGTGCCGGAGACCGCGGCCAGCAGGTGCTGAAGGACGCACTCGCGCAGCCTAATGTTGAGTGTGTCGCGGTTGCTGATGCCTACATTCTCCGTCAGGAGCAGGTGAAGTCGGTCGTTCCGGCGGTTGCGACCTACGATGATCCGCGCCGCCTACTCGATCGCAAGGACATCGACGCCGTCATCATCGCAACGCCGCTGCATCTTCATGCGATTTACTTCCTAAGCTCGCTCGCAGCGGAAAAGGATGTTTACTGCGAGAAGACCATGACCTGGGACATAGCGGAAGCGGTCGCCTGCCGTGACGCAGCGCAAAAATCAAAGCAGGTTGTGCAGATTGGGCTGCAGCACGAGAGTTCCGGCGAGTTGGCCGATGCACGTCAGTGGTACCAGCAGGGAATGTTGGGCAAAGTCACGATGGTTGAGTCCTGGATGAGCCGCAACACACCACATGGCCACGGTCAGTGGTACCGTGCCATTCCTGCCGACTGCAACCCGCAGCACGTGAACTGGGACCTGTTCCTCGTAAACCGTCCAAAGACAGCGTTCGACGCGAACAAGTTCATCAACTGGAGGTTGTTTTGGGAGTTCTCCGGCGGAAACGTGACGGAAAACATGGTGCACCAGATTGCCTGGATCATGAGTCTCTTGAACCTGCCGATTCCTGATGCCGCGGGGATGATGGGAGGAATCTATTCCGAAAAGGATGGGCGGCAGGTACCCGACACCATCGCGGTCACCTTCGAGTTCCCCAATGACCTGACGGTGCTGTGGCAATCAACCTTCAGCAACAGCCATTTTGGTTTGGGGGAGCGCTTCCTCGGTTCCGATGGAACTGTTGAGCACATCAGCGGCGCGACCGACATGGTTACTGGCAAATACACTGGCGGGATCAATTACTACCCGGAGAAGACGAATCGACCTGATGGTGTCCCGTTGACTGGCTCATCGGCTGGACAGAACCACACGGCAAACTGGCTTGAGTGCATCCGCACCCGCAACCAGAAAACGAATGCTCCGGTCGAACTCGGCTACAGCTCGGCGGTGGCAGCGCATATGGCGAATCTTTCGTATCGCCAGAAGCGCCGCATCACGCAAGCGGAGGCATTCGGGATGAAGCAGGAGTATGAAGCGGTTTCGTCACCTTTGCGTCAACACCCTTTCCCAAAAGAAGGGAAAGCATAGGGCACCGAAGAGTGAGAGATTGTCAGCTCCAGCGAAACCACTTCAGTGCAATCAGAAACGACAACCCACCCCATAGCGCCATAACCGCCAGCGGAATCCACTGCGAACCGAGGCTTGAGCCCTCCAAAATGATCGCGCGCAGCGCATCGTTTAGTGCTGTCAACGGAAGCGCCTTGATCAGCGGCTGAATGATCTGCGGAAAGCGTTCGTAAGAGAAGAACACACCCGAGAAGATCCACATAGGCATCATGACGAGGTTGATGAGCCCGCTGACGCTTTCAATCTTCTGTGCGCGACTGGCGGTGAGCAGGCCCACACCCCCAAAGCAAATCGCCCCGACGCTTGCGACGAGAAGGATCGCCAACACCGATCCTTCTACTTTCATTCGAAAGGCGAGAACCCCGAACCCAAGTAGCAGCACGACTTCAAAAATCATAAGCACCAGGCGACTGCTGCCCAGGGCGAACAAAAAATCGGTACGCCGCATAGGTGACGCCACGAAGCGCTTCAGCAGCTTGCGTTGCCGCATGTCGACCACCGCGAAACCGATACCCCACATACCTGAGTTCATTAGGTTCATGCCGAGCAGGCCGGGGATGAGGAAGTCTATGTAACGTGCGCCGGGCTCGCTGCTCTGCGTTGCGTGAGTCGCAAGTGAATCTGTCCGACCGGCCGCCTTCTGAAGTACGTCGTTCACTTGCGAGTGGGCCAGCACGCTCTCCGGTCGGGCTGGATCGTAACGATAATGCAAGCCGTTGTTATCTGCAGTGACTACCAGTGAGTACTGACCCAGGCGAAAGCGATCAAAGGCAGTCTTCTCGTCGAGCACATCCGCATGGATCGTGTTCTTCGCCTCCGCTCTCTGCAGCAGATCCCCCACCACCTGGGCATGGGAATTATTCACAACTGCAATTGGTGTTACCTCAGCCGGCTTGTTGCGGAAGGCGACTCCTAAGCCCAGCGCCAGGAGAATAGGAAATACGAAGACCCAGAAGATCACTTCGGGCTCGCGCCACAGCTCTTTCATACGCGCGCCCAGCAGCGCCCGGTAGCCGGCCCATCGGCCATTCACCGCTCTCACCGGGATTTCAGCATTAGTGGGCTCGATCTGAATCTCAGGAAAAGCCATCAGTCCTCTCTCAAATGCCGCCCGGTAAGATGCACGAAGACATCTTCCAGACTCGCCTGCCGCGTGTTGAGATGCGCCAGTCGCCACCCCTCATTGTCGATAAGCGATATCAGCGCAGGAATCGTCAGATGCGGCTCATCCACTTGCAGGCAGTAGTAGCCGTCCTCATTTCGTACGGACTGCACCCCTGGCAGTGAAGCCCAGAGGCCCTGGTTTCCACCGTTCCCGCGAATTGCGAATTCCACCACATGATGTCCGCGGAGGCCGGCAATCAGTTCCTCAGGCGTGCCGCTGGCGATGATCTTGCCTTGATCGATGATGGCCAGACGGTCGCACAGTCTCTCGGCTTCATCCATGTAGTGCGTTGTCAGCAGAACCGTGCCGCGTCGCTGCTGAAATTGCCGGACAATCTCCCACAACTGACGGCGGCTCTGTGGATCAAGGCCGGTTGTTGGCTCGTCGAGAAAGAGAATCTTGGGATTCCCAACCAGCGCTGTTGCTACAGCCAGTCTCTGCTTCTGTCCACCAGACAGCGTACCTACCCTGGCGTCGGCTTTCTCAGTGAGCGACATTTCCTCCAATACGTGAGTGGTTGAAGCAGGATGACGATAGAAGCTGGCGAACAACTCAAGAGTTTCGCCGACCGTGAGCTTCTCCGAAAGCCGGGTCTCCTGCAGCGAGATGCCTAGCCACTCGCGCAGTTCACGTTCGTGCCCGGGCCATGTCATGCCGAGAACTTCGACTTCTCCCGACGTCGGCTGAAGCAGGCCTTCAAGAATCTCGATCGTAGTGGTTTTGCCTGCGCCGTTCGGACCCAGCAGTCCGAAGCATTCTCCCGGGGCAATCGCCAGGTCGATTCCGCGCACTGCCTCGACTTTTCCGTCGTACGTTTTTTTGAGATTGCGGCAGCGGATGGCGGCATCCATACCGTGCATGATATCCAATAATTGTCGCAAGTGTTGGTAACTCACGCAGGCTAGAACAGCTTCTTCGAGTCGATCAGGATTGTGACTGGCCCCTGATTTACGAGTTCCACATCCATCATCTGCTGAAAGGCTCCGGTTTCACAGCGGACGCCGAGGGAGCGAATACATTGCACAAATCGCTCGTAGAGCTGGCGAGCCAGTTCAGGACGTGCTGCGACATCGAACGATGGCCGCTTCCCTTTGCGCACATCACCATACAGTGTGAACTGAGAGACGGCCAGCACCGCACCGCTGGTGTCGTTAACGCTGCGGTTCATCTTGCCATCATCGTCCTCGAAGATACGGAGACCCGCAATCTTCTGCGCCAAGTAGTCAGCGTCCGCTTCGGTGTCTTCACGCGCAACGCCCACAAGCACCAGAAGACCATGAGGGACTTGTCCGGCAATCTCTCCATTCACTCTCACACAAGCCCCGCTGACTCTCTGCACGACGGCACGCATGCAAGGTTTGTATCACACCTGCTGGTTTGGGGCGGTCACCGCTTCGACAGCGTTTTCCATGTTGCGGAAGATGTTCTCTTCGCCGATTGCGCTCAACAGTGACGCGCGTGCCAGGGTGTCGCGCACCGGGTCGCGCACGGCGCCCAGCACCAATCTCCATCCGTGGCTGACTGAGCTGGCATGCAACTGCGCCAATGCGTCAACGGCGGTTACATCAATGAGGGCAACGGGAGCAAGGCTGACGACTACTGTCTTGAGTGGCGCGGGTGCCAGGCGGATGAGTTCTTTGATATGTTCGCGAATGCCCTCGGCGTTGGCAAAGAACCAGATTCGATCGACCCGCAGGAGGAGCACGCCAGGAAACTGCTCAGCCTCAGGATGCCGCGAGACCTCGACAAATTCCCCGGTAGGCAATCGGCCCACGACCACCACCTGGGGCATCGAAAGAAATCGCATTAGCGCAATCAAGGTAAGGATGACGGCGAGAACCAGACCATCCAGGATTCCAAACGCCACAACTCCTGCAATCGCGACTACCGCACCGCGAAAATCGATGCGATGGATCCGGCGGAAGCGCCACAACTCCCTAAGATCCAGAAGGTGCCAAACGGCATGTACCACAATTGCTCCAAGCACGGCCTCGGGCAAGTGATAGAACCACCCCGTAAGGAACAGCAGGGTGATGATGACTACTAAGGAGGCGGCTATGGAAGACACTTGTGTCTTCGCACCGGTACTGTCGTTGGCTGCCGTGCCCGATGTTCCCCCTCCGACCTGCATTCCGTGGAAGATCGCCGAAACCGCATTGGCAACTCCAAGCGCACGAAGTTCCTGGTTTGCGTCGACGTTATAACCGTTCTTGAGGGCGAAGGTGCGCGCAGCGCCAATCGATTCGGCAAACAGCACCATCACCAGTCCTACCGCCGCCGGCGCCGCTTGTAGCCAGTCGCTCCACGTAAGCGTGGGAAAATCGGGGCGGGGAAGCCCCGCGGGAATGGCGCCGACAATTTCCACACCGTGTGAATGCAGACCGAGCGCGCGAGAAACCGCGATCCCGCCCACCAGCACCAGTAATGCGCCTGGTATGCGCGGCAAATACATGCCCACGATAAACATTATTGCCAACGCGGTAGCGCCTGTCATGACGGTCCACGGGTTTGCATCCACGACGTGAAAGATCGCGTGCCAGAGTTGCACATAAGCCTGACCGCTACCCTTTTCGATTCCCAGAAGCTTCGGCAACTGCTTGATGACGATATTCAGCGCCACGCCAAAGACGAAGCCTTTCAGGACCGGCTTGGAAATGAAGTCCGAGACAAAGCCGAGATTCAGCATCCCTGCCAGCAGGAACAGCCCGCCGAGCACCAGCGCAACTGCGGCGGCAAGGGCGCCATATTTCTGCGGGTCGGAGGCGGCGAGGGGGGCGACCGCGGCCGCCAGAATCGCAGATGAGGCAGATGTGGGCGAAACGGCGAGTTGTCTGCTCGATCCAAACAGCGCGTAAGCCAGCAAGCCGAATGCCGTGGCGTACAGCCCTGCCTGGGGCGGCAGTCCAGCGATTCCGGCGTAGCCCATTGCCTCCGGTATAAGCAGTCCGGCGAGGGCGACGCCTGCTATCACGTCAGTGCGCAGCAGACCGCGCTTGTACTGCGGCAACCACTCGGAGATAGGGAAGAGTTTCATCGCCTTTGGCGAATGACAGCAGCCGTACGCACGCAGTATAGGCGTATGGACCGTACGACACTGCAAAAACTCGTGCCGAAAGCCTGCGCAAACTAACTTAACAATCTGATTGTTTCATGGTGAGATTGAAGTCGATACAATCTTGCATTTCGTGGGGCATACCGGTTGGGGGTTTTCAATGAACTTTATCGCGTGTCTTCGTCTGCAGCGAACCGCCTACGCACTGATTTTTCTCATTGTGGCAGGGTCTGTGGGCACAGCAGAGCAACAGCCTTCCAGTTTTACCGCATCGCATAGCGGCAAAAACGAATTCGTCATCAAGAACGCGACTCTGCTTACGACAACGCACGGACGAATCGAAAGAGGGAGCGTGTACGTAAAAGACGGCAAGATCATGGCCTTCGGCACCACCGTCAATGCACCGGCCAACGTCACCGTCATCGACGGCGAAGGCAAGTACGTCACGCCCGGCATCATCGATCCGCACTCGCACATGGCGCTCGACAACGACGTCAACGAGGCCACAAATCCCGTTGTTCCTCAGATGCTGATGAAAGACGCCTTCGATTACAACGACAAGGCGATCTATCGCGCACTGGCCGGCGGGGTAACTTCATCTTTGCTCCTGCACGGCTCGGCCGACATGATCGGCGGCCAGGCCGTCGTCATCAAGAACAAGTACGGGCTCGATCGCGATCAGATGCTATTCCCCGGCGCGCCGCAGTCCATCAAGTTCGCCAGCGGCGAGAATCCAAAGCGCGTTTTCGGCGACAAGAAACAGTTGCCCTCCACCCGCATGGGCAACTTCGAGGTTATGCGCGAGGCCTTCACCCAGGCCAAGGACTACCAGCGCAAATGGGATGAATACAACGAGAAGGTCAAGCGCGGCGACAAGACCGCCTCAATTCCCAACAAGGACCTCAAGCTGGAAGCGCTGAACCAGGTGCTTCAAGGCAAGATGCTCGTCCAGATTCACTGCTACCGCGCCGACGAGTTCCTGACCGAGATCGCCATCGCCAACGAATTCGGCTACAAGATTCGCGCTTTTCATCATGCGCTCGAGGCTTACAAGGTTCCCGAAGCCATTGCGCAGAACAACATTGCTATCGCTACCTTTGCCGACTGGTGGGGCTACAAGTACGAAGCCTGGGATGCTATTCCATGGAATGCCGACATGGCGATGAAAGCCGGAGTAAGGGTAGCGATCAAGAGCGACAGCGACGACTACATCCGGCGACTGAATCAGGAGGCCGCCAAGACCATGCGATACGGCGCGGCCACCGAAGATCAGGCCATGCAGATGCTGACGCTCAACCCCGCTTGGATCATGGGCGTAGATGGCAAGACCGGCTCGATTGACGTCGGTAAGGATGCGGACCTCGTGCTGTGGACTGGCTATCCGCTGTCCACCTACGGTGTTCCGGAAAAGGTCTGGATCGATGGCGATGTGTACTTCGATCGCAGCCTGCCCGGCTTGGGAATTCCGCAGTTTCAGGAGGGACAGTGATGAGAAAAACCGCTCTTCGCTTGTCGCTTGTCGTCACGCTGCTCCTCGGTGCTGCGGTCGCACAGCAGAAGACCGCCAGCTCGGCGAAAGCCGCCACCACTTCGAGTGCGGCTCCGGCCTTTGATCCCAACCGTCCCATCGTGATCACCGGAGCCAAGCTGCTGACCATCACCCAGGGCACGATCGAGAATGGTGTACTGGTGATCGAGAAGGGGAAGATTACTGCAGTTGGAGCCGTGGGCTCGGTGAGGGCCCCTGCGAATGGCCAAGTGCTCGATGCCAAGGGCATGACCGTCTATCCCGGCCTGATTGATTCCGAGACTCACCTCGGACTTACGGAAATCAGCGCCGAGCGCATGACCAATGACCTGGTCGAGCCCAGCGACGAGATCATGCCGAACATGCACGTCGCCGATGCGTTTCATGCCGAGTCCCAACTCATTCCAGTGGCACGGTACAACGGGATTACTAATGCAATCGTCGCTCCCGAAAGCCGAGACACACTCCCCGGTCAGGATTCCTTCATTCAGCTCGCCGGAGCCGACGCAACCCAGATGCTGCTGATCCGCGACATTGCCATGCCGCTGAACTTCACCGGAAGCCAGCGCCGTAACGAATCGTTCGCAACCGCTTCGTATCCGCAGACCCGCATGGGCATGGCCGCCCAAATGCGCCAGGCGTTTACAGATGCTCAGACCTACGTCGTGAAGTGGGACGAATACAACAAGAAGAAAGCCAACGCCAAGCCCGGGGAGTCCGGACCCAACGCACCGCAGCATGATCTGAAGCTCGAAGCGTTGCTCCCGTACCTCGAAGGCAAGAAGCCGGTAATCATCAAGGCTGAGGAGCCAAGCGATGTCGAGACCGCTTATGCCCTCGCACAGGAATTCAAGCTGAAGGTCATCCTGAATGGACTCACCCACTCGCAATCGATCTACGACAAAATTGCCTCATGGAAGGCTCCGGTAATTTTGGGCTCTATCTACGACGCACCCAAATCCTGGGAACGTTATGACACGGTGTACAAGATGCCGGCCGAGTTGTCGAAGCGTGGCGTGAAAATCGCCTTTGCCTCATTCGAAGCTCACCAGGTACGAAACCTGCCGTACGCCGCTGGCTTCGCGGTCGCCTTCGGTCTACCGTATGACGAGGCCATGAAAGCTCTCACCCTTTATCCTGCCCAGATCTGGGGGGTTGATGACCAACTTGGCTCGCTTGATGTTGGAAAAACTGCAAACCTTGTGGTGGCCAACGGCGATCCATTGGACGTGAAGACCGATGTAAAGTACGTGTTCATCCAGGGACGTTCGATGCCGATGGTCAACCGTCAAACCGAGCTACGCGACCGATATTCGAACCGGTAACACAGGTTTGGCCTTGTGTTTTGAGCCGCATCCAACGCGTTGACCGCCGCAAACTCCAGCGGTTAGGATGGGGACGGGTGTCATAATCTTGAATTTTGGGACTCGTGCCGCTTGCACGATTTCCGCGCGGAATTGTCTTCCTTTACAGGGATTCCCTTGAGTAATTAGACTTACCAGTTTGCGTTGCGCCGGGTGCGCGACAGGAGAACGAATTCATGGCAACAGTCGAAGAGCGGGTGAAGCAGATCATCGTGGAGCAGTTGGGCGTGGACGAAGCCGAAGTGACCCCAAAGGCTTCGTTTGTTGACGATCTCGGCGCTGACTCACTGGATACGGTTGAGCTGGTCATGGCGTTTGAAGAAGCCTTTGACGTCGAGATTCCCGACGAAGAAGCGGAGAAAATCCGCACCGTGCAGGATGCGATTTCTTACATTGAATCGCACGCCAAGGCAAAGTCGTAGGGGCTTGCGGAGTCTTCGCCGGCACGCACCCGGCAAAGCCGGAACAGCGATGACACAAAGGAGCCGACGTTCTCATGGCAACCGTTGAAGAACGGGTGAAACAGATTATTGTTGAGCAGTTGGGTGTGGATGAAGCCGAAGTCACACCAAATGCCTCATTCGTGGACGATCTCGGGGCCGATTCGCTGGATACGGTCGAACTCGTCATGGCCTTTGAAGAAGCCTTCGACATCGAAATTCCCGACGAGCAGGCGGAGAAGATTCGCACGGTGAAGGACGCGATCGATTACATCAACACCCACTCGAAAGGAAAATAGCTTGGCTCGTCGCGTTGTCGTTACGGGAGTCGGGCTGATTTGCGGGGTCGGCAACAACGCAGAAGAAGTCTGGCAGGCGCTGCTCGCTGGTAAGAGCGGCATTGAGCGCATTACCAGCTTCGACGTTTCCGCGTTCGCCTGCCAAATCGGTGCGGAGGTAAAGAACTTCGATCCTCTCCAGTACCTGGAGAAGAAGGAAGCGCGCAAGATGGGGCGCTTCATCCATCTCGCCATCGCTGCGGCCGACGAGGCGCTCCAATCCGCCAACTACAAGGTCGAGAACGAGCAGATGGCCGAACGCACGGGCGTAGACATCGGCTCGGGCATCGGTGGATTCGACATCATCGAGCGGGAGCACTCGAACCTCATCAACGGTGGTCCGCGCAAGATCTCACCCTTCTTCATTCCTTCGGCCATCGTCAACCTTGCCGCCGGCCAGGTCAGCATGCGCCACTGCGCCAAGGGACCAAACGAAGCCACCTGCACCGCGTGCACCACCAGCGCGCACTCTATAGGCGACGCCGCTCGCATCATCAAATACGGCGATGCGGATGTCATGATCGCCGGCGGAACGGAAGCGGCCATTACACCGATGGGCGTGGGAGGATTTGCCGCCATGCGCGCACTTTCCACGCGAAACAATGATCCTCACCATGCCAGCCGTCCCTGGGACAAAAATCGCGACGGTTTCATCATCGGAGAAGGCGCGGGCATCCTTATCCTCGAAGAATTGGAGCACGCGAAGCAGCGTGGAGCAAAGATTCTCGCGGAAGTGATTGGCTATGGTATGAGCGCCGACGCATACCACATCACACAACCGGCCGAAGACGGCGACGGCGGATTCCGTGTCATGCGTAACGCTATGCTCGACGCCGCAATCAAACCGGAGCAGGTCGGATACGTGAATGCCCACGGCACATCAACGCCACTTGGAGATGAAATCGAAGCCACCGCGATCAAACGCGCTTTTGGCGAACACGCTTACGAGATGGTCATCAGCTCCACCAAGTCCATGACCGGCCATTTGCTCGGTGGAGCCGGTGGCCTAGAAGCTGGTATTACTGTCCTGGCGTTGCGCGACCAGATCGTGCCGCCGACCATGAACCTGGAAAATCCCGGCGAAGGCTGCGACCTTGACTTTGCACCGAATGCCGCACGCAAAGTCACGATGGACTATGCCATGTCGAACTCCTTCGGCTTCGGCGGCACCAACGGCTGTTTGGTGTTCCGGCGGTGGACGGAATAACTTGCCAGCAATACTCTTGCAAATAAGAAACGGCCCGTTTGGGCGGTTCCGAGGGTTTTCAGTTCACTATTCAAATGGGTGATTTGTCGAAAGCGAAGTGGTCGACATCGCATCTTCATAGCGTCTGCACAAATCGTATTTCCCCTCCCCAGAAGGGTTTCACCAGAATTTCCCCCAATGTCAACGTGGAGGTCATCAATTGATCGCCACGTACTAGCATGCCGGACCGCAGCTTTCGTACCTTGATTTAGGGACGAGATGTAGCCGCTACCTACCTTCTGGCGGCTCCCACAACTCGATACGGTTTCCTTCAGGATCGCTGATCCATCCGAATTTTCCGTAGTCGTACTCTTCAACTTTGGGATCCACAGCAACGCCTTCTTCGCGTAGAGTCTTCAGCAACTCAGCGAGGTTTTCGACACGGAAGTTCATCATGAACGGCGCCGGACTCGGATCGAAGTACCTGGTGTCATGCGGGAAGATCGACCAGGCGGTAAGCCCGGCTTTTTGTGGATCGTCTGCCTCACGCCAATGGAATGCCACACCTTCCCCGTGCGCCTCGCGCTGAATGCCGAGGTGTTTTTCGTACCATTCGTACATCGCGTTCGGGTCCTTCGCCTTGAAAAACAGACCACCTAGTCCGGTCACTCGCTTCATGATTCCTCCTTGCGGTCGAGGATTTTATAGCGCATCGTGCACGTCCTGTTTGTGACAGTTTTGTGAACTTGCGCTGGCGTTTCCGAAGGACTACCTTGGTGGCAAGAAGTGGGGTAGCGGTACCGTGTTTGGCTTGAGTTTCATTCTCATCGTCGCCGGGCTGATGTTCGGCGGCGCCACCGCTTTGATTGCATTTGTGGGGCTTCTCGGCGCCTGGTTTCATCGATCGTTGGGGGCGCCCTTACCCCTGCCGACGCTTAGACGCGCGTCGGAGCGCCGCCTGACCATGTGGGTCGGCCTGGCCGGCTTCCTGCTCTGGGCAAGCGTCTTCCTCATCAGCCTGCGAATCAGCCCATAGCGGAACCCAAAAATTCCAAGTTCTTATCTGCCTGCGGCCAACACTTCATCCGCTATCGCGGCAGCTTCCACTGCGGGAGCCACATCGTGCACGCGCGCGATATGCGCTCCGCTCAAGATACTGGCCACCATGGCGGCAAGCGAACCATATAACCGGTCGCAGGGCTCCGCCTCCTCGCCGCCTCGTCGCTTGTCGATACTGCGGCCGATAAACGATTTTCGCGAGGTGCCGGCCAGCACCGGAAACCCAAGCCGTTGTAGACCCTGGAGATTCGCCAGCAGCGAATAATTTTCCTCATTCCTCTTGCCGAAACCGAATCCGGGATCCAGCACCATGTTCTGGCGCGATATCCCGCTATCCAATGCAACTTGCACACGGCTTTCCAGGTCGCGGATTACCATCGCCGTCACGTCTGTTTCGACCGCCAGGTGTCTCCACTCAGATGGTCTGCCGCGCGTGTGCATGAGGATAACCCCGCAACACAAGCCTGCGCACACGCTCGCCATTCGCGCGTCCCAGAGCAACGCGCTGACGTCATTCACAATCTCGGCGCCTGCTTCGACAGCACGCTGTGCCACCCCAGACTTATAGGTATCAATTGACAGAATGCTCTCGGGTCTCTGTTTGCGAATGTTCTCCAGCACGGGCATCACGCGCCTCAGTTCTTCCTCTTCCGTAACAGCGGCGTCAGCGGTGCTTTCGTCCCCTCCCACAGTAGTCCCGGGACGAGTGGACTCCCCGCCGATATCAAGAATGTCGGCCCCTTCGTCCAGCAATCGCAATCCGTGTGCGATCGCGCGCTGCGGCTCAAGAAACTCCCCACCATCCGAGAAAGAGTCTGGCGTCACATTGAGTACCCCCATGATCAGCGTGCGGGTGCCGAGATCGAGCGCGCGATTGCGAAGCTGCCACCGGAATTGCGGACGCATGCTGCGATTGTACTTCCCGTATCGTATGCACAAAGCAGAGTGGCTCCGAGCGGGGTGTTACTACCGATGCTAGAATTGCGTTGGGTTGCTCTGATGTGCCGCCTACGCCAAATCGTTCCCGTTACCCTGCTGCTTCTTCTGATCTCATCGGGTCTCGCCGCCGAAACCGCCAAAAAGCCCAGCAAGAACATCGACAATGAAAAGCGACTGGCCCAGTCGATCGAGCAAATCCTCAACGAGCCCGACGTCGCTCGCGCGTTCTGGGGTATCGATGTTATTGCCCTGGACACCGGTCGTCATCTCTATTCGGTGAACCCCGATCGCTTGTTTACGCCTGCCTCGAATACCAAGCTCTTCACCACAGCCGCTGCTTTCGCGCTCATCGGTCCTGAGTTCCAGTTCAAAACCACGGTCGAATCGCTCGGCTTTATCGACAAGTACGGGCGTCTTAATTCTGACCTCGCCATCGTTGGACGTGGCGACCCAAACCTCTCCGGTCGAACCCTTCCTTACACTCTTCACACCGAGCGCAAAGCCCCGCCAATTCAGGCGCTGATTGATCTCGCCGACCAAGTCGTGGAAAAGGGGTTGAAGTACGTGGATGGCGACATCGTCGCCGACGACTCCTACTACGTCTTCGAGCGTTACGGCGAAGGCTGGTCGCAGGACGATCTCGCCTGGGAGTGGGGAGCACCCGTTTCCGCCCTCACCATCAACGACAATGTTCTGTTTGTAAACATACTGCCGGCCGACCGGCCGGGCGAGAAGGCATTTCTGAATATCACTCCCTATCCGGAGTACTACCGCATCGAGAACCGGGTCACGACCACGCCGCAGGGCACGGGTCCGCGCAAGATCTTTATCAACCGCGAGCCGGGTTCCAATCAGGTGACCATCTGGGGAAACATCCCTCTCGACGACGCCGGTGCCAGTGAGGCCCTCGCCATTGAGGATCCTGCCGAGTTCACGGCCAGGCTCTTTCGCGATTTGCTGGAGCAGCGCGGCGTGACCATCTATGGCCGTCCTCGTACTCGTCACACTGAGCTGGCTTCCGTGCAGACCTTCAGCGTCACCAGCATCGCTTCAGGCGGGGGAACCGACGGGACCGGGCGCTCCACCCCCACGCCCCTAGTGTTGGCCAGCCACGACTCTGTACCTATCACCGAAGACCTTCGGGTGATTAATAAGGTCAGCCAGAATTTACATGCAGAGCTTACGTTAAGACTCTTGGGGAAGGAGAGAGGTACGTCCGGTTCCATTCAAGGTGGACTGGAAGTGATGCGTGGCTTTTTGACCTCGGCCGGTGTGCAGCCTGAACAATTGATTTTCTATGACGGCTCCGGGTTATCTCGCGAAAATCTGGTCAGCCCCGCCGCGGTTGTAAAACTCCTGCAATACGCGCATCAACAACCTTGGAGCAACCTGTTCGAGGATACCTTGCCCATTTCGGGTGTCGATGGCTCACTCAGTGACCGGCTGAAGACTGCGCCGTACAAAGGCATCGTGCATGCAAAGACAGGATCTCTCAACCACGTGAGCTCGCTATCCGGTTACGCGACTACCCTAACTGGCCGCCCGGTCGCGTTCTCGATTCTCTGCAACAACCACAATCTGACTAACAAGAGGGCGGTCGACACCATTGACCGCATTGTGGAAAAGATCGTAACCCAAGGGATACAGTAGGAAATCACTACCCCATCCCTTAGGTGGTGGCTTAGTGCCATCGTCCGCCGTGGTAGCAGCAGCCATAGCCTCCGCCATAGAAGCCTACAAAGTTCACTGTTGGGTAGAAGCCCCATCCGCCCCAATACGGATACGGATAAGGCGGAGGCCCCGGATATCCAGGGTAAGCTGGCACGACAGGGCGCTGCTGCAATTGCCGTGGCTGGGCAGTTGCGTAGTCCTGCTGGCTTACCGGAAGGAAGGCCACCGAGCTGTGTTCCGTGTTGATCGTCACCGGAGCCTGCAGCCGAAACGTCAGTAGGGTTTCCGGGGGAAACACCGTTGGCTTACCGGGCGTCAACAGCACGCCTGCTATCCCAGCAGCCGCGCCCGCCGCAGCGCCGATACCGGCGCCAGCCCCTCCATCCACAGCACCGCCGATAGCAGCTCCCAATCCGGTCGTCCCGGCCACCGCCAGGGCGTCACGCCCCTTTGAAGGTCCGGCCGACGTCTGTATCAGTTGCGACATTACAGGTAACTGCCGGCCATCGACTACGGGAATATCGCTTAGCGCCAATCCCATCGACGAGACGCCCTTTACCCGCCCCGCCTTTTGCACTTCCGCTACATGACCAATCGCGATCTGCCCCCTCCGTGCTACCACCCAACCGCCTACCACCACCGGCTGTTCCAGCATAGCGCTGAAGCCGTCACCCTGCTGGTTCACCTCACTGGACAGGCTCCCCATGAGCCGTACTGTAACAAACGTCCCGGCCGGTATCGTCAGCTCAGCGGGAAGGGTAGCCGACGGCACGGGCGGCAGATTGTCCTGCGCAGGACGATTTTCCCCCTGCTGTACGACTTGGTCCGGAGTACTGCCCGGTTGTGCCGCTTGCTGAGCTAACAACGGTACCGCCAGTGCAATGAATACGGCGACAAGGGCAGAGCGGCGAATGCGAGCTTGCCGACGCAAAAAGCCACAGGCGAACATGCGGACACTCCTTCGGTACAGAGTTCTGCTATGTGGCGCGCGGTAGACAGGGCGCCACTGCTATAAACCCGACAATTCCTAGATAGATGCGTTCGCCAAAACGCAAAACGATGTTGTGAGGCGGCTGCTATTGCTGGCGTTGAGCCGAGCGCCTTTTCCGAGCTGTCGCCGCTGCGGGCCCCGTGCCGGTGGGTGGCTTCCGCCTCCCCTCGAGCAGATCTTTGAGTAATAGCGCATGGTTCTGCTGCATGCTTTTAGATGCAAACAGCAGCGTGAGCCCTCGCTTCGAAGCGGCTAAATCGTACAGCTGTTGCAAGGCTTGGTGGGCGCTCTCCGTCGAGAGTTCTTCCAGATATTTCTTGCGGAACTTCTCCCATTGCGACAGGTGTGCGTGATACCACTTCCGCAGCTCGTTCGACGGCGCCACATCCTTCAGCCAGGCGTCCAACGCGGCTTCTGACTTCGTTAGCCCACGTGGCCACAGCAGGTCCACCAGCACACGAGCCCCATCTCCGGCCGCTGGCGGATCATACACGCGCTTCACGCGGACTTTCATGCGGGGTGTATTCTAACTCTTGCGGTTCATTGTTGGTGGTGCACATGAATTCTCGAGGAAAGTGTCGAGCGCCAAGCGAGTTATCAGGCTGGCTTTGATGTTACTTGCTTCCCTAATCCTTTCTACCAGTCTGGGTTGCGACAGTGAGCCGCGCAAGACTGACGCCGAACTAGGGCTCACGCCACAGCAGGCAGCGGGACGGAGGGTCTATGACGCTCGCTGCGCCGAATGTCACTTTGCGTATAGCTCGCGGAACCTACGCGGGCCCAGCCTGCACGGCCTTTACCAGAAGAGGTTCATGACCAGCGGAATTCCGGTCAATGACGATCGTGTGGAGGAAATCATCCTGCTCGGTCGCTCGAAGATGCCGGGCTTCCAGCAGAAGCTCGCGCCACAACAGTTGGACAACCTGATGGCGTACCTTCACACACTATAGCCAGCCAAATCCGCTGTATCGCCCTCACTATCGGGGGCATCGTAAAATAGTTACATCTCATGGCCTCGACGCCCGAGCTGATTCAGATAGACCTCGCCCCGCGCAGACCGGCTCCCAAACCGGATTGGCTGAAGGCCCGCGCCCCCATGGGCGTGAACTATCACGATCTCAAAATGCTCGCCCGCAAACTGGACCTGCATACCGTCTGCGAGTCGGCGCACTGTCCCAACATCGGCGAGTGCTGGAACCACCGCACGGCTACGTTCATGTTGCTGGGGAATCTCTGCACCCGGCGCTGCGGCTTCTGTGCCGTTCCAAAGGGTCGTCCGGAACCAATCGATTTCGAGGAACCTTCTCGCGTGGCCGAAGCCGTCGCCAAGCTAGGCTTGAAGTTTGCCGTCGTCACCAGCGTCAACCGCGACGACGATAATATCGGGGCAGCGCGGGTGTTCGCCGACACCATCACCGAGATTCGCCGCCGGGTTTCGGGCTGCCGCGTCGAGGTCCTGATACCAGACTTTCAGGGTCTTGAGGAGCCGCTGCACATCGTGATGAACGCCCGGCCCGACATTCTCAACCACAATACCGAAACGGTTCCCCGCCTGTATCGTGTCGCCCGTTCCGGAGCGCGCTACGAACGTACTCTTAGGCTTCTGGAACAGGCGAAGGTCCTGAATTCCGCCATTCCCACAAAGACCGGCGTGATGGTGGGACTCGGCGAAACCACCGAAGAACTGCTGGCGGTCTTCCGTGACCTGGCAGTACGCAACGTCGATATTCTGACAATCGGCCAGTACCTACGGCCCTCAAAAGACCATCTGCCGGTGGCCCGGCTCTACACGCCACAGGAGTTTCACGACCTCAAGACTGAATCGCTGAAGCTGGGCTTCAAACACGTGGAATCGGGACCGCTGGTGCGCTCCAGCTACCATGCCCACGAGCAGGCGGATGCGGGAACAGCCGCGCAGATCATCTAAGAAGCTTCACTCGGCCAGGAATCCCTTCATCTGCCGCACCACTGACGCTGGCGCTTGTACCTCTAGGTCAACTAAACCATCCCGGTAAGCGCGGGACAGCACCACCGCCTTGGCGTCCAGCATGGCCAGTGCCTTGCCCTCCGACTGCGGAACTTGCAAATGCACCTGGCGCACAGGGTCCTGCTCAATTAACTCATCCACTCTCTGCAGCAGCTTGTCGATCCCGATTCCCCTGACCGCAGAAACGTGTACCGTGTTTTCTGAGTCGATCAGACCCTCGTGCTTGCTCTCCGGCAGAAGGTCGAGCTTATTCATCACGTACAAGCGCGGCTTGTCCTGGGCATCGAGTTCCCTAAGCACGTCATTCACCTGGACCTGCTGCTCATGAGCTGTGGGGCTGGTGACGTCGGCCACGTGCAACAATAGGGTCGCTCGTTGCACTTCCTCCAGCGTGGCTCGAAAAGCCGACACCAGCGTGTGCGGCAGATGTCGAATAAATCCCACAGTGTCAGACAGTAGAATCTCGCGCTTCGAGGGCAACTTCACTTGCCGCAGGGTGGGGTCCAAAGTGGCGAACATGCGAGGGCTCTCCAGCACACCCGCATCTGTCAGAGCGTTGAACAGGGTCGATTTTCCGGCATTGGTGTAACCGACCAGCGCCACCACCGGCACGGGAACCGACTCGCGTCTTTGGCGCTGCTGACCGCGAATCCGCCGCACACTCTCAAGCTGCTCCTTCACATGCCGAATGCGCCGGTAGATCTTTCGCCGGTCAGTTTCGAGCTGAGTTTCGCCCGGTCCACGTGTCCCAATCCCGCCACCAAGCTGCGACATCTCCGCGCCCCGGCCGGCCAGTCGTGGGAGCAGATATTCCAGTTGAGCCAACTCCACCTGCATCTGTCCTTCGCGGGTTCGCGCGTGCCGTGCAAAGATGTCGAGAATAAGTTGCGTTCGGTCGATCACGCGGACATGCAGTTCGCGCTCCAGGTTGCGCTGCTGCGATGGCGTCAGCTCGTAGTCAAAGATGACCAGGTCGGGCGCAACCGATGCTACTGCACCTCTTACCGCAACGACCTTGCCGCGGCCAATTAGGGTAGCCGAATCGGGACGTTGGCGACGTTGCTGCATTTCACCGGCGATCACGGCACCGGCGCTGGTAGCAAGCTCTCGCAATTCCGCCCTCGATTCCTCGGCGGAGAAGTTTTGGTGTTCGACTTCTGTGGCGTGCAGGCGCGCGTCGGCCACGTTACGCGCCGCTCGCGCGCTCGGCGGGACCTTGCCGCTTGCCTGATTGCGGTAATTGTTGGAAGGCTCAACTTCCTTGCCGGATTGCTGTCTCGTCGGCGAAGCCGTCCGCGTCTCGCGATCGCTATGACCGTGCGCGAGAAACTCTACTCCAACCAGGAATGCCCGCTCAGGCTCGGCTCCCCGGTTCGTCCAGGAACGGCCATCACGCTTGGGATTCATTCCACCAGGCTGAGAAATACGTCAACTCTCCGGACCGTGCGGAGGAACGGAAGATACAGGGGCGGCGGTGGCTTCGGGGGCGAGCCGAGGCTCGGCATGACGTTCTCCGCCATGCGGACGCGACATCACCACCGTAGAAATAGCATGCTTGAAGATCAACTGCTCCTGATTGTTGGTATCCAAAACTACCGAGTACTTATCGAATGAACGGATTCGGCCAGTAAGTTTGACGCCACTCAGAAGGTAAATCGTGATGACAGACTTGTCTTTTCGGGCCGTATTGAGAAACGAATCCTGGATGTTCTGCGCTGGCTTGCTTTCCATATTGTGGTCCTCCTTGCAACCGCAAAAATACAGCCCAGCCCAGAAACCGTGACCCATAGGGATCTGGGTCTGGCAAAAGCCTTTCCGCTAGTCTTTCAACCCCGAGCCCCGGAAAGGTAAACTCCAGCAAGTTTACGATAAGTCTACGGCAGCGTAATTTCAACAAAAACCCGCAGTTTCGTGGGTATTCTAAAATTCCTGTTTCATCCGACGGTCCCGCTGTATGGGCCGAGAGTTGGAGAGAACCATGCCAATACCTTTGCTTGCAACCGCTGCTGTCCCCCAGATCGGGTTTCCCGGCGGCTCCCAACTTGCGCTCATGATTCTCCGCTGGATTCATTTTGTCGCCGGCATCCTTTGGATCGGCTTGCTCTACTACTTTAACTTGGTAGGCACCCCCTTTCTGCAGGAGTTAGACCCTCAAACCCGTATGACGGTTGTCCCCCGGCTCATGCTCCGGGCCCTCTGGTGGTTCCGCTGGAGTTCGGTGATCACCGTGCTCGCAGGCATCGCCTACTGGATGCATATCGTCGCCACCGACGCTAGCAACGGACAGGCCAACGGTTCGCCGGCCTCCGGTGCCCAGATCACCGCAAGCTTTTTCCTGCTTTGGACAGTGGCATTCGCCATCCAGATGGGCGTACTGATGGCTCCTGTCGAAGCCCTGCACCGGGGCCCAATTCTTGGCCTGATCGTTGCAGTCGTGGTGATTGGCACAGCTTACCTTTTCCTGGCCTTGAATCAGCATGGCTGGGAGAGCAGCCGCGCCTTGGCAATTGGAATTGGCGGCGGACTCGGCTGGTTCATGATGATGAATGTCTGGGGCATCGTCTGGCGCGCGTACAAGAAAATCATCCGTTGGACGGAAGCCGCCGCCCAAGGCCAAACCATGCCGACTGAATTTCCCCGTGTGGCCCGGCTAGCATTCCTCACAGCCCGGATAAGTTTCTGGCTATCTTTCCCGATGTTGTTTTTTATGGGAGCCGCCAGCCATTACATCGTTCTCGGTACGCGCTGAAGAATTCCATCGCCGGTGCCATAAATCACACACCTATGTTAATTTGCGAGTAAACGGCTTCCGCGACACTTGCCTAGGAGATATCAGTTATGACCTCCACGGCTGACTGGTTGGTGGTTGCTGGCTTCCTCTTGTGTGTCCTGGGAGTGGCCCTGCGCGTCGTCATCATGATGCGCTCCAGCGATGCGATTCCCGCCAACGCCGCCCCTTGGCAGGACGGAACCTGCTGCGCGCCTATCGATGGTTCAAACCAAAAGGCAGACTACCGCTGGCAATGTGGGTATCGATCTCCGCCCGCCTTGTTCTGCTCATCGCGGGCGTGTTTCTGGAATTTCGCTAAGGTATTCGTTACTGCGGCGACGAAGCCGCAATGCCTGCTTTCACCAGCGGCCACGGCTTTGGCTTCGCCATGCCCGGAGGCATCGCTTCGCCGATCACCCTCAAATCACCAGCCTGTTTTGAGGGCAACACTAGGCGCATCAGGTATCGATCAGTCTCCGGCGAATCGGCATCTTTCAAGGTGAGCACGAGTCCATCCGGATTCAGGACCGCGTCCGTGACGGTCTCGCTCGATTGCTCCTCGCTCACCGACTTCAATCCTCCCGAATCGTTCGTCGCGATGTGGCGAGAGTGAACCATTGATCCGGTGAGTTTGCCGCCCTGCAAGGTCAGGTGCAGCTGCAGCCAAACCCGGCCGTCGAAGCTCGATGTCCATTCTCCGGCGTAATCAGCTAAGGGCGATGTTGCACGAGTCTTCGCCGACGGGTTGGTACCTGTCGGCGGAGCCTGGCCCATACCCGGCAAAACCGCCAGAAACAAAATCGATAGCGGCAAGATCTTCTTCATGATTGACCACTGGAATTGTAACCCGGCTTGCGCAGCGGAACTGGCAGCTAAGAGACTGGGAATGCGGGAGAACCCAACGAAAAGTACATTTGAGGCAGCCTGGAAGCACCCTCAGCCAGGGAGGACTATTCGCCAATCCCCGAACTCAGTTTGCGCCGGTCTCCTTTGAGCAAACGCGGCGGCGTAGCCTGCCTTGCCCTTTCTTCCTGATGGCAATTCCAGCACAGTGGAGCCATGTGATCCAGCGCCGAAGGGATGTCACCCAGCTGCATGTGATGCAACTCGAAAAGTTTCTCTTTTTCGTTCAACAGAGCCAGCCGACCGCGCCTCCAGTCTGCGGGAGACAACGGGCGATCACAAAGACTACACGTCTTTCCCTGATACCATTTCTGCAGCAATCTCTCCAGGTTTTCCGGAGTCGGATCGACCTGGGCAAGGCACTCCTGCCCGCATTCGCCATTCTCTGGCCAGCGTGAGCACGATTGCAGTCGTTGGTGCTGCTGGCCTCGCAGGGCAGTGCGGAAGGAATATTTGTTGTCGAGCTCTACCGTGACGGGTTCCTGATTTTCCGGACATACCACTGTGCGCTGGCCGCGATGGCGAAAGTACGATTGCAAGCTGATGCCGACCGGAAGTGCAACCAACAAGATCGCGCCGATAACGAACAAGGCTATCGGAAACAGGGCAAACATCCGACTACCTCTCAGTGGAAATCATGGGCATCCATCTTCTTTGTAACCCTCTTTATCACTCATAGGCAGTGACGGCTGACACGGGGCGGTGTGACGAATGCACGATTAGGGGAAAAAGGGGAGATACCCGTTGCCCAGTCGCACCGGCACGCCACCGTTGCCGCCGTTTATAATTACCCCACCGCCAAAACTACTTCTCCTGATGATCATTCTCCCCCGACAGCTCTTGTTTCGAGGTATAGTTCCGATACTCCTTGCCTTCACGCCGCTCCTGTTCGCCTCGTCTTCCAGGCCACGCCTGACCCTCGACGAGTTCTTCAATGCCGTGGATATCAGCCATGTGGCTTTATCTCCCGACGGTCACATGGTCGTAATTGCCACCACACGCGCAGACTGGGACGCACAACGCTTTCGCGAGGACCTCTGGCTGTGGCGCGACAGCGATGGGTCGGTGACGCCTCTCACTCAATCCGGACATGACTCGGAGCCGCAATGGTCTCCGGATGGCAGATGGATCGCATTTCTCTCCGACCGCAGCCTGGGCCATGACGAATCGGCTTCCTCAAAAGACGACTCCTCCGATTCCGAGGACAAGAACGGTGTCAAGCACCTTTATCTGATCCCTGTGAACGGCGGCGAAGCCTTTCCAGTCACGCGGGGCGAAGAAGATGTACACACTTTTGCCTGGGAGCCACACTCAAAACGGCTGTATTTCGCGACGCGAACTCCGTGGTCCAAGAGGCAGAAGGACGAATATAAGGAGCAGTGGAAAGACGTCGTCCGCTACCGCGAGCAGGAACGCGGCGACGTCATCTCGCGCATCGAGATCGCGGAAGCCCTGAAGCACCAGATTGAACTTGGCGTGCGCGAGTCGAAGAAAGAGGAAAAAAGCAAAAAGAACAAGAAAGACAAAGATGAAGAGGAAGAGACAGCGAAAACTCCGGGCGCAGAAATTGTGGTTTCTTCGCCTTATCGAATCAAGAGCATGGCTGTTTCGCCGGATGGCAACTCTGCAGCCTTTGCTACCGACAGCATTTCGCAGCGCTTTGAAGCTCTCAAGGAAATCGAAGTCTATGTCGCCGGTATGACTAAAGCAGGGCCACAAAACGCTGCCCGCCAACTTACCAGCAACGAAGCTCTCGAGGGCGATCTGCAATGGTCGCCGGACGGCAAAAGTGTACTCTTCGTAGTCGAGCAGGGTTCGGTCGAGGGCAGCTACGCCGACGTTCAGCCGCGCGTTTACTCGGTTGATGTCGCGACGGGCAAGCCCACTCGCTGGGCCGCCAACTTTGAAGGCGCGGTTACTCATTATGCCTTGGAGTCGAACGGTTCCCTGCTCGCTCCGGGAGCGCTCGGCACGGAGACCGCGCTGTACTGGCAAACTACACCGCAAGCGCCTTTCCAGAAACTCAACGGCTGGGCGGGGACCTACGCTCATGTTGCCACCGCAATGAACTCTTCCCATATCGCATTCACGTACTCGGAGGTGGACAAGCCCACCGAGGTTTACGTGGCGGATGGCACCGAGCAACTCAGCAGCGCGCGACCCATCACCTCTTTCAACAAGCTCTTCACCGAGCGTGATCTGCCCAAGGGCAAGGTTTTCCGCTGGACGTCGGATGACGGCACTCCAGTCGAAGGCTATCTTCTTTATCCTCCAGGCCAGTTCGAAGCCAAGAACCTGCGGCTGTTTGTGCTCATCCACGGCGGCCCTATGGACGCCGACGGCAACTACTTCGGGGCCGATTGGTACAACTGGGGGATGTACGCTGCGAGCCAGGGCTGGCTGGTCTTTCGCCCTAACTATCGCGGCTCGGCCGGTTACGGCGACAAGTTCGCGCTAGGTATCGTGCCGAAGATCGTGTCAGCGCCTGGACGCGACATTCTCAGCGGGGTCGAAGCGCTGGTGAAGGCTGGTAGCGCCAATCCCCAGCAGATGACGATTGGTGGCTACAGCTACGGGGCTTACATGACCAACTGGCTTATCACCCAGACGAACCAGTTCAAGGCGGCGGTAACGGGAGCAGGCGCGGTGGAGCACGTCGGCAATTGGGGCAATGACGATACCACTTTTGACGACTCGTTTTTCCTTGGCGGGCTCATGTGGGATCCCAAAGCCAAGCAGAACTACATCGATGAAGCGGCTATCTTTCAGTTCGACAAGGTGAAAACGCCGACTCATGTTGTCGCCGGTGGAGACGACATCCGCGTCGCGGTCGCCGAAGATTACTTGCTAGAGCACGCGCTGCATGTGCTGGAAATTCCCAGCTCCCTGCTCATCTTTCCCGATGAGGGACACTCACTCGACCTGAATCCCTGGCACGGAAAGATTAAAGTCCGTGAGGAGGCCAAGTGGCTGGAGAAATATTGCAACTGCCCAACAAAATGATTGCCGCCGAACTGAAACCTGCTTGACAGACATGCAGGCTGCTGAACATACTTGCGCCGTTTAGCGGTCAGATGCGAGGTGGCCCAATGCCGAAGCAAGCCGTAAAGAAGGCAGCAAAAAAATCGAGCGTTCGGAGTGCGGCAAAGCTCGCGAAAGCAAAAGCCGCAAAAGTTTCGAAGACGCGGGCGAGGAAACCCCTCGCTTCCAAAACGCAGGCGAAATCAGCTCCGAAGAAAGCTGCGGTATCTTCGCCTCCAAGTGCCCACGGCAAGCTGACTTTCAATCACGCGATGATTTACGTCAAAGATGTGAACCGCGCGCTCGGCTTCTATCGCGACTTGCTCGGCTTTAAGCTCATCGAGGATTTTCGCTTTGACGGTACGCCGGTCTATGCACGCTTGCGTGCCCCCAGTGGCGATGGCACCATCGCCCTGCATCAGGCGGGCGCGAGCGCATCGATCGCCAGCGAAGGAGTGCGCCTCTACTTCGAGGTTCGCGACCTCGATGATTTCTGCCAAAAGCTCATCCGCAAGGGCTTCTATATCACACAAATGCCGCGCATGATGGAATGGGGCTGGCGGCACGCGTACCTGAACGACCCCGACGGCCACGAAATCAGCCTCTACTGGGCAGGCGAGATGCGCTGGCAGAAGAGCGTCATGCAGGCCGCACGCGAAGTCGCGAAGCGGTAGCTGCAGCGCCGCGAAGGTTCGGAGACCACCCTCCCTGCCTCAGACTGCAAAATCGTACAAACCACGGGCTAACAAAATCTTGTCTGCCAGGACGCGAAGTGTTGGTAGCAAATTAAAATGTCCGGTTTTATTAGCAAGTGAAATGTCCGGTTCAGGTTAATCTCCAGCCGCCGCCGAGGCTGTGGGAAAGTGGGAATCCCGCGTTGTTTGCGGGATT
>Ga0306924_10000115_pt1 | contig 55214 bp, 46 predicted proteins | sample sta12Can44000111_FD_203756 | JGI IMG/M metagenome (GOLD analysis project Ga0306924, IMG submission 203756) | Lab enrichment of tropical soil microbial communities from Luquillo Experimental Forest, Puerto Rico - statanox.12C.anox.44.000.111 (v2)... | ecosystem: Environmental > Terrestrial >... | reverse complement strand
GAGCGGCTGCGCGCGCAATATCCGGAGACGATGACGATCATTCTCCAGCATCAGTTCTGGGATCTCGCGGTTGGCGAGCGGGCCTTCGAAATCGGGCTGTCGTTCGGTGGCATCGGCGAGCGCCTGGGGGTGCCGTTCGATGCGATCGTCGCTTTCTACGATCCCGCGGTGCAATTCGGCTTTCAGTTCGAAGCCTTCACGGAAACCGCCGAGAACGCGGCGACCGAGCGAAGCGACGCCGACACGGAAGAGTCTCCGGACAAGCGCGCGCAAAAATCGGCCAAGCCCCTCGCGCCGGCTCTGCCTGCCGGAAAGACCGCCGCCGGCAAAAAGCCGGCGGCATTGCCTGCCGACGAAACGGACGCGCCGCCGCCCGATGCCGGCGGTGGCGGCGAAGTGGTCCGGCTCGATCGATTCCGCAAAAAATGAAGACCGAGGACAGACGACAGCGGAAAGGCAACGGAGGTAAATCCGTTTCATTAGCTCTCCGTCCTCCGTCGTCCGTCATCCAGACCCGCACCGAAACCGATTCCTTCGGCCCGATCGACGTGCCGGCCGAGTCCTATTGGAGATCATCGATGCGGTGCTGCAATCGATCCTGCTCCTTGCCGACGCAACGACGTCGTTCACCGATCGCTGCGTGGTCGGCATTCGCGCCAACACCCCGCGGATCGCTGCGCTGATGCAGCAGTCGCTGATGCTCGTCACCGCGCTCGCGCCGAAGATCGGTTACGACAAGGCGGCGGAGATCGCCAAGGCGGCGCACGCCAAGGGCACGACTTTGCGCCAGGAGGCGCTGCGGCCGGGTTATGTCTCGGCCAAGGAGTTCGACCGCCTGGTGCGGCCGGAGCGCATGACGCGGCCGGGGCGGTGAGGGCGTCATTGCGAGCGAATGCAAGGCAATCCAGGATTCGGATGTTCAGAATTCTGGATTGCTTCGTCGCCCTTTGGGCTCCTCGCAATGACGGCGGGTACTGAGGACCACCAATGCAATCGCCGGTGATCAAGCGCTCGATCCTGATTGCGGGCCATCGCACCAGCGTCAGCCTCGAAGACGCGTTCTGGAAAGCGCTCAAGGAGATCGCGCAGTCACGAAATGTGAGCGTTGCCGCACTGATCGCGTCGGTCGACGGTGCGCACCACGCCGGCAATCTGTCCTCCGCCATCCGCGTCTTCGTGCTGGATTATTATCGGGGGCGGTAATGTGAGACGGGATATCTAAGACCGTCATGCCCGCGCTTGTCGCGGGCATCCACGTTTTATTGGCGTGCCGTAATGACGTGGATGGCTGGAACAAGTCCGGCCATGACGACTCTGAGTCGCTTTCACACTCACAACCCAAAAATCTTCCCGGGATTCATAATGTCCATCGGATCGAGCGCGCGTTTGAGTGCGCGCATTGCCGCGAGCGCCGGCTCGCCGTGCTCTGTGAAAAGATATTTCATCTTGCCCTGGCCGATGCCGTGCTCGCCGGTGCAGGTGCCGTCCATGGCGAGCGCCCGCTCGACCAGGCGTTCCAGAAAGGCCTTAGCGCGCTCGACCTCGTCCGTATCGGCGGTGTCGATCAAGAGCAGCATGTGGAAATTGCCGTCGCCGACATGGCCGACGATCGGCGCCAAGAGCCGGCTCTCCTTCGCGTCGCGCTGCGATTGCGTTACGCATTCGGCAAGGCGCGAGATCGGCACGCAGACATCGCTTGAGAGCGCGCGGACGCCGGGACGCAACCCCATCACCGCCCAGTAGGCATCGTGACGCGCTTGCCACAGGCGCGTGCGGTCTTCGGCCTTGGTCGCCCATTCGAACGGCCCACCGCCGAGCTCGCGCGCGATTTCGGCGAAGCGCTCCGACTGTTCGGCGACGCTGGCTTCGCTGCCGTGAAATTCGACAAACAGCATCGGCGTTTCCGGCAGCGTCAATTTGGAATAGGCGTTGCTGGCCTTCACCTGCATTTCGTCAAGGAGCTCGATGCGCGCCACCGGAATGCCGGACTGGATCGCCAGGATGGTAGCGTTGCACGCGGCTTCGACGCTCGGGAACGGACAGATGCCGGACGAGATCGCTTCGGGAATGCCGGCGAGCCGTAGCGTCAATTCGGTGATGATGCCGAGCGTGCCTTCCGAGCCGACGATCAGCCGGGTGAGATCGTAGCCGGCCGAGGATTTCTTGGCGCGATGCCCGGTCGACATGACCTCGCCATTGGCGAGCACGGCTTTGAGCGCCAGCACATTGTCCTTCATGGTGCCGTAGCGCACCGCATTGGTGCCGGAGGCGCGCGTCGCCGCCATGCCGCCGAGCGAGGCGTCGGCGCCGGGATCGATCGGAAAGAACACGCCGGTGTCGCGCAAGTATTCGTTGAGCTGCTTGCGGGTGATGCCGGGCTCGATGACGCAATCGAGGTCCTCGGCATGCACCGCGAGCACGCGGTTCATGTCGCGGAAATCGAGGCAGACGCCGCCGCGCGGCGCATTGACCTGGCCCTCAAGCGAGGTGCCTTGGCCGAAGCCGATCACCGGCACGCGATGCGCCGCGCAAAGCCGCACGATGTCCTGGACGTCCGCGGTGGTCTGCGGAAACGCCACTGCATCCGGCGGCTGATTGTCGATCCAGGTCGTGGTGTGGCCGTGCTGCTCGCGCACCGCTTGCGAGGTGACGAGCCGATTGCCGTAACGCGCGGCAAGCGCCGCGATCACCGCATCGGCGGCCTTGCGCTCGTCTCGGCTGCGTTCGGGGGCTTCGACCAAAGCCATTATTGTTCCTGCCTGTTCACATCAAACGTGGCGGCAGGGACTGCTGAGGTCAAGATCGTCATTTCGAGCGAAGCGAAGCAATCCAGTCTGCGATCCGAACTCTGGATTGCTTCGTCGCTTCGCTCCTCGCAATGACGACACGGGTCTTGCCCATCGTGCAGGAAATCCGCGAAACTTAGCCCATGCTTGAGCGCCGCGATCCGGAACCCGCTTTTTTCGCGCCCTTCGTCTCTTCGCCGATGCGCGTCGATCCGGCCTGGATCGACTATAACGGCCATCTCAACATGGCCTATTACAATGTGCTGTTCGACCGCGCCGTCGATGAAGTCTACGAGCTGCTCGGCTGCGGGCTCGACTATCTGAAAGAGAAGCAGCACTCCTGCTACACCGCCGAAGTGCATCTGCGTTACCTGCGCGAACTGCGCGCCGGCGATCTGGTGCGCGTCACCTTCCAGCTTCTCGATTTCGACTTAAAGCGGCTGCACTATTTCGAGGAGCTGCATCACGCCGAGCAAGGCTGGCTCTCCGCTACCTCCGAGAACATGGCGCTACACGTCGACGTCGCGGCGAAAAAGACCGTGCCGTTTCCGGACACCGTCGCCAAACGCCTCGCGCAGATGAAAGCGGCGCATGCCGGCCTGCCACTGCCCGACGGCGCCGGCCGGCGGATTGCCATGCCGGGGAAGTGATAATTTCACTTCCCCCTTGAGGGGGAGGTCGATCCGCCAACGGGGCCGGCCCGAAGTGGCCGGCCCGATGACAAGCTCCGCGGATCGGGAGGGGGTCCTAGTTTTCGCACGACGCTCGCGCGTCGAGTTTTTCACATCAGGCCAAAAGCACCTCCCTCCCTGACCCTCCCCCTCAAGTGGGGGAGGGGAAACACCGGCCGTCAAAGCAGCGAATTCATCGCGCGAATCTCCCGCATCTGCGATGTCAAAGCCTCGTAAAAGCCGCGTGTAGGTGCCATCTTCACGGCATACAGAATCAGTGAATCCGCCCAGGACCGCTCACGTTGCCTGAACCCTCTAAGCGCAGCTTTGAAGCACCGGCACCGGGCCCATCGCCCGGCGGCATTGCCGCGCGCGCGCAAGCCGCCGCGGCGCCCGCGCCCTATCTCGCCGGGCTCAATCCGGAGCAGCGGCTTGCGGTCGAGACGCTCGACGGCCCGGTCCTGGTGCTCGCCGGCGCCGGAACCGGCAAAACCCGCGTGCTTACGGTGCGTATCGCCCATATCCTCGCCACCGGTCGCGCCCGTCCGAGCGAAATCCTCGCCGTCACCTTCACCAACAAGGCGGCGCGCGAGATGAAGCATCGCGTCGAGGAGATCGTCGGTGGCGTGGTCGAAGGCATGCCGTGGCTCGGCACCTTTCACTCCATCGGGGTGAAAATCCTGCGCCGCCATGCCGAACTCGTCGGGCTCAAGACCGACTTCACCATTCTCGATGTCGACGACCAGATTCGCCTCATCAAGCAGCTCCTTGAAGCGGAGAACATCGACGAGAAGCGCTGGCCGGCGCGCGTGCTGGCGATGCTCATTGATGGCTGGAAGAATCGCGGGCTCGCGCCGGATCAGGTGCCGGGCGGCGAAGCGGCGGTGTTTGCCAACGGCAAGGGGTTCAAGCTCTACAAGGCCTATCAGGAGCGCCTGAAAATTCTCAATGCCGCCGATTTCGGCGATCTGCTTTTGGAAAACATCCGGCTTTTCCGCGAACAGCCCGACGTGCTGCGCCAATATCAGGGCCGCTTCAGATACATTCTGGTCGACGAATATCAGGACACCAATGTCGCGCAATATCTGTGGCTGCGATTGTTGGCGCAGCGGACGGCGAATGACGCGGCGGAGGTTTGGCCGAAAAACATCTGCTGTGTCGGCGACGACGACCAATCGATCTACGGCTGGCGCGGCGCCGAGGTCGACAACATTTTGCGCTTCGAGCACGACTTCCCCGGCGCCGCCGTCATTCGCCTCGAGCGCAATTACCGCTCCACCGGTCATATCCTCGCCGCCGCCTCGCATCTGATCGCGCATAACGAGGGCCGCCTCGGCAAGACGCTGCGCACCGAGGACGAGCTCGGCGAAAAGGTCAACGTCACCGGCGCCTGGGATTCCGAGGAGGAAGCGCGCGCCATCGGCGAGGAGATCGAGCAGTTGCAGCGGGGCGGGGAAAGCGGGGAAAAACACCCGCTCAACGAGATCGCGATTTTGGTGCGCGCCTCGTTCCAGATGCGCGAATTTGAAGACCGCTTCGTCACGCTTGGACTTCCTTATCGCGTCATCGGCGGCCCGCGGTTCTACGAGCGCGCCGAGATTCGCGACGCGCTCGCTTATCTGCGGCTGGTCAATTCGCCGGCCGACGATCTCGCCTTCGAGCGCATCGTCAATGTGCCCAAGCGCGGATTGGGAGATGCAACGGTGCAGCTCCTGCACGATCACGCCCGCAAGCGCCGCGTGCCGATGCTCGAAGCCGCCCGCGCGGTGACCGCCACCGACGAGCTCAAGCCGAAGCCGCGCGGCGCGTTGCGTGGATTGATCGAGGCGCTGGATCGCTGGCGCAATCAGCGCGATAGCCTGCCGCATACCGAATTGGCCGAAATCATCCTCGACGAATCCGGCTACACCGAGATGTGGCAGAAGGATCGCTCCGCCGACGCCGCCGGGCGGCTGGAGAATCTGAAAGAGCTGATCCGCTCGATGGAGGAGTTCGAGAACCTGCAAGGTTTTCTCGAACATATCTCCCTGGTGATGGACAACGAGAAGGCCGCAGAGGCCGACGCCGTCAATATCATGACTTTGCATTCGGCCAAGGGCCTGGAATTCGACACCGTATTCCTGCCGGGCTGGGAGGAGGGACTGTTTCCGCACCAGCGCACGCTCGACGATTCCGGCCGCGCCGGACTGGAAGAGGAGCGCCGGCTCGCCCATGTCGGCTTAACGCGCGCGCGCAAGCGCCTGAAAATCTATTTCGCCACCAACCGGCGCATGCACGGCCTGTGGCAGACCAACATTCCCTCGCGCTTCCTCGACGAATTGCCAGAGGCCAATGTCCAGGTCACCGAGGCGCAAGGCGGCTTCGGCGGGTTCGCGGGCTATGGCGGCTACGGCGCGTCGCGCTTCGACGCCACGACTTCGTTCGGCTCAAACTACGGCACGCCGGGCTGGCAGCGCGCGCAAGCGGCCAAACAAGCTGCGCGCGGCGCCGGCGGCTTTGCGGAAGACGGCGAGCGCCAGGATGATTCGCGCCAGGATGATTCGCGCTATGACATGGACGAGGACGAGGCGCTGCACCACCTGCCGGCGGTGAGGAAAGGCCGCGGCGATCCCACTGAATCATTTCGTCCTAGAAAGACCGCCCCGCTCACCATCGAGGGTGAGCTGGTCGCCAAATCCACCGGCACCGTGTCGCCGTTCTCGGTCGGCGACCGCGTCTTTCACCAGAAATTCGGCAACGGCAACATCACCGCGATCGACGGCAACAAGCTGACCATCCAATTCGACCGCGCCGGCGAAAAGCGCGTGGTGGATAGTTATGTCGAGCGGGTGTGAGAAGAGATGACCACGAAACGCAAAATCATTCTCGCAGTTCTCGTCATCGTCGCTATCCTTATTGTGCTGGATATTTATCTCGGGACCGTTTCTCCCGGTTCTCCGTTCTGCAACGGGCGCGGCCAGTGTCTTTGAACCGTAGGGTGGGTTGAGCGGAGCGAAACCCACCGCGGGTCTCGGCCATTGATGGGTATCGCTATGCTCAACCCATCCTACCCAGAGCCCGTGTCATGATTCGCAAACTCGCGTCCGGAAAATACCGGCTCTATTCGCGTAAAAAGAATCCGAAGACCGGCAAGCGGCGCAATCTCGGCACCTTTGCCAGCCGTGCCGCCGCGCAGAAGCACGAGCGCGCCGTGCAGTATTTCAAGCGCGGGTGACCTGCTTTCCTCTCCCCGCCGCGCGGGGAGAGGTCGGATTGCGCAGCAATCCGGGTGAAGGGGTCTGATCGCGAGGCTGAGGCCCAGTGGCGGCGTGCGTTACCTCGTCGCTCGCGCCCCTCCCATCGCGCTTCGTCATAGCCGACGCCCTGCGTCGGCGTTCGTTTAATTCACGGCGGCCGATGGCCTATGTCCTCTTTCCGCGAGCGCGGGGAGGGAAACAGAGAGCACACTCCCTCAATCCGTTCAGGCTTCCGTCCGAAAGGATACGCCCAAATGGCTGTCTTGATTCAACCAAATGGAGGCGAAAGACCCTCTGTATTCGCCGCCGCTGCTACGGCGGTCGTCGTGAATCGGGACAGCGACACCATCGTCGCCATGCGCGCCGACGAAGCCTCGCCGCACACGATGGAGAATGCGCGGCGCAAGGCCTATACCGCGATGACCTTCAAACAGCCGACCGCGGAATACGCCAAGAAGTTGCAAGATCCGAGGTCGGTGGCGCACCAGCAGGTGACGCTGCCGAATGTCATCGCCATTCCCGGCGGCCAGCCGATCAAGTCCGGCAATCAGATCATCAGCGGCGTCGGCGTGTCCGGCTCGCCGGAAGCCGTCGACGACGAACGCGTCAATGCCGGCCTGGAGAAGGTGAAGGATCAGTTGCAGTAGGCGATCTCACCGCACAGATTCCCGCTTGCGCGGGAATGAGCGGAAATAGAAACAGAGCGGCCTCGGAATGCCTCACGGTTTCTGAAATTTCAGCACGAAATTGTCGACCGGCTTGTCGCGCGTGAAGCTTGGGAAGTCGTGCGTATCGGCGGCGTTGCGCCAGAAGTCGCCGGTGGCGACGAGCTTGAAGCCGGCGGCTTCGAGTTCCTGGCGCAGCGTGCTCTCTTCGATGCGATGCAGCGTCTTGACGACCGAAACTCCTTGGCCCGGCAACGCCGCGTGATCGGCGATGACGAGAATGCCGCCTGGTTTGAGCGCGGCGAACAATTTGCGGTTCATCTGGGCGCGATCGACGGTCATGTAAGCGGTGTCGTGGTAATAGAACAGGAACGTGATCAGGTCGAATTCTTGCACGCCGGCAGGGACCGGATCGTCGAACGGCGCGCTGACGGCGACGGCATTTTTCATGGCGGGTGTCGCCATGCGCGTCTCGAAGGCCCCTTTGGCGCGCTCGCCGAGATCAGGCGGGTTTTGCGCGAAGACCGTGCCGTTCGGTGCCACCGCGCGCGCCATCAGTTCGCTCGAGTAGCCGCCGCCGGCGCCCATATCGAGCACCTTCATGCCAGCGCGTGGGGCGGCAAAGGCGAGGAACGGCGCGGGGTCGCGCCGCTTGTCGGCCGTCCGGTCGACCTCGCTGCGGTCGGGCGCGGCGAGCAGCGCGGCATAATCCGCTTGCGCCCGCGCGGCAGAAGGGCCGGCGATCCAGGCGATCGCGGCGATCAGTAGAGTGGCAATCCGCAGACCTAAGCGCGTCGCTCGTGCAATCATTGTTGGCTCCGACATGGATAGCAAGTGAAAAGGCTGTGGAAATATACACTCAAAGGCTGTGAAGATTCTGCGAAGAATGTGTGGACGACAACGGTAATATTTTGCTCAAGGCATGGAATAAATGCGTGGGCCGCTTGGCCTGTGAATTCGGTGGGCGATCCTAGGAAACTATGATGCAACAATGAATTACGTGGAATGGGTATCGGCGCCGGGACTGACGGCAACGCTCGTGACCGACGAACAATCGGCGTGGCGTGTCTCAGATTGTTTTACCGAGGGCGAGTTTGCCGACGATGTGGCCGTCAGCCTTGTGCATGCCGGCGCCGGGCAATCGCGGGTCACGCTCTATTTTCGCGGTCCGATGGTCGAGGCGCTGGTGCGCGACCTGACGATTTCCGCCGCAGGCCTTGTAGCGGCGGATGCGCTCGTCTTTGCACGTATCCCGCGCAAAGATTGGGTCCTCGAATCGCTCCATGGCCTCAAGCCGGTTACGGCCGGGCGCTTTGTCCTGCATGGCGCGCACGATCGCGGCTGTGTGCCGGCGAATCGGATCGGCATTGAGATCGAAGCGGCGCAGGCGTTCGGCACCGGCCATCACAGCACGACGCACGGCTGCCTGTTGGCCCTGGATCGGTTGTGCAAGTTTGCAAAGCCGCGGCGCATCCTCGATCTCGGCACCGGTTCGGGCGTGCTGGCGATTGCCGCGGCGCGGAGCTTCCGCCGTGGCGTGTTGGCGACCGATATCGATGCACTGGCGGTGCGGATCGCGCGCGACAATGCCCAGCTTAATCGGGTCGGCAATCTGGTTTGCGTCCGTCGCGCGAATGGCATTGACTTGCCCGCGCTGCGCGCCCGCACGCCGTTCGATCTGGTCTTGGCCAATATCCTCCTTACGCCGCTGCAAAAGCTGGCGTCGCCCTTGAGCGCAGCGGTTGCGGCGGGCGGCCGCATCGTTCTCGCCGGCTTGCTGAAATCGCAAGCGAATGCGGCACTCGCGGCCTATCGCCAATTCACGCTGGAGCGGCGCATCGAGCTCGACGGTTGGACCACCTTGGTCCTCAAGAGTCCAAACACACTCCCCCTTCGGACAAAGAGAAAGTAAATTGCCGGTGATGTTCGAAGCGCGATTTCAGTCCTTCGATGACCGTGCCGAGCGCGACCCCGGCGGCGAGCGCCTTGCGGCGCTGCGTGCCGAGCTCAAGCGCCGCGGCCTCGACGGCTTCATCGTGCCGCGCGCTGACCGTTACCAGAACGAATATGTGCCGCCCCGCGCCGAGCGCCTCGCCTGGCTTACCGGCTTCACCGGCTCCGCCGGTACCGCCATCGTGCTCGCCGATCGCGCCGCGATTTTCGTCGACGGCCGTTACCTGGTGCAGGTGCGCGAGGAGGTCGATGTCGCGGCATTCGCGGTCGAGCATCTGGTCGAGCATCCGCCGGCCGCCTGGATCGAGGAAAATCTGCCGGCCGGCGCCAAGCTCGGCTACTCGCCCTGGCTGCACACGGTGGACGGCGCCGAGCGGCTGAGCAAAGCCTGCGCCGCCGCGGGCGGCAGCCTCGTCGCGCTCACCGACAATCCGCTCGACGCATTGTGGACCGAGCGGCCGGCGCCGCCGCTCGGCGCGATCGCGCTGCACGATCTGCGCTATGCCGGCGAGGAGGCCGCGGCGAAGCTCGCGCGCGTGCGCGAGGCGGTCGGCAAGCGCGCCGACGCGCTCGTCGTCTCCGATCCGCAGGCGGTGTCGTGGCTGTTCAATATTCGCGGGCACGACGTGCCACATACGCCAGTCGTGCTAGCTTATGCGATTCTGCAGATGTTTGGGGGACCTATGATCTATGTCGATTCGCGCAAGCTCGGCAGTGCCGTGCGCGAAAAGCTCGAAGCGCTGGCGACGCTACGCCCGCCGGCGGATTTCGAGCGCGATCTTGCCGCGCTCGGCAAAACGGGATGCGCGGTGATGCTCGATCCGGCCTTGTGCCCCGACGCGATCGCGTGCCTTTTCACCGAGAGCGGCGGCAAGATCGTGCGCGGCGGCGATCCGATCGCGCCGATGAAAGCGGTAAAGAACGCTGCCGAGATCGCCGGCTCGCGCGCCGCGCAAATTCGCGATGGCGCCGCGGTGACGCGCTTTCTCGCCTGGTTCGACGGCGAAGCGTCGCGCGGGAAACTGACTGAAATCGACGCGGTCGAGGCGCTGGAGAGCTTTCGACGCGACACCGGGCTTCTCAAGGATATTTCGTTTCCGACCATCGCCGGCGCCGGGCCGGACGGCGCCATCGTGCATTACCGCGTCACTCGCAAGAGCAACCGGCGGATCGGCACCGGCGAATTGTTCCTGATCGATTCCGGCGGCCAATACGAAGACGGCACGACCGATATCACCCGCACTATCGCGATCGGCGCGCCCAACGCCGATCTGCGCGAGGACATGCGCAAGAGTTTCACGCTGGTTCTCAAGGGGCATATTGCTATTGCCCGCGCCGTCTTTCCCGACGGCACCACCGGCGCGCAGCTCGACACCCTGGCGCGGCAATTCCTGTGGCGCGACGGTCGCGACTTCGACCATGGCACCGGGCATGGCGTCGGCAGCTATCTCTCGGTCCACGAAGGGCCGGCGCGGATTTCCAAGCTTGGCACTGCGCCACTCAAACGCGGCATGATCCTGTCGAACGAGCCGGGCTATTACCGGCCCGGCGCTTACGGCCTCCGCATCGAAAACCTGGTCCTCATCACCGAGGCAGCGCCGATGGCGGATGCCGAGAAGCCGCTTAATTGTTTCGAGACCCTGACCCTGGCGCCGATCGATCGACGACTCATCGAGCCCGCTTTGATGACGCAGGACGAGATCGCCTGGCTCGACACGTATCACGCCCGCGTGCGCGACATGCTTGCGCCGCTTCTCGATGAGCCAACGCGCGCTTGGCTTAATGGCGCCTGCGCGCCGCTGAAAAGTTAAAACCTTTGCGCGCCCTTGCACCGATTGTCGAGACGGGAACTTTTGCGTTGAGCGAACGTTTGTTTGCGTACGGATTTCCGCATGGAAAACGCGAGGCAACCTTATTTTATCGACCATTCTTATTATCATTTCTTATTATCATTCTGATCCTGTTGCTGATCGGTGCTTTGCCAACTTGGCCCTATAGTTCCGAATGGAACTATTACCCCGGCGGCGGCCTCGGGCTTTTGTTGGTGGTCGTGATTATTCTGGTCTTGATGGGACAAATTTGAGCGGTGCGTCGGCTCCGCTCTCTCAGCGAATGAGCTTCGCCCACTCGTCCTCGGTCAGAATTTTCACGCCGAGTTTTTTGGCATCGGTCAGTTTTGAGCCGGCACCCGGTCCGACAACCACATAGTCGGTCTTTTTCGACACCGAGCCGGATACTTTTGCGCCGAGCCGCTCGGCCGAGGCTTTGGCCTCGTCGCGCGTCATCGTCTCGAGCGTGCCGGTAAACACGACGGTTTTGCCGGCGACGGTGGAATCGCTGCGCGGCTTTTCCGCCGCGTGGATCGTTACTTGCCTGGCGAGCCGCTCGATCCGCCGCCGATTATGCGCTTCGGCGAAATAGTCGCGCAGGCTGTCGATGACGGTGTCGCCGATCTGATCGAGCGTATCCATGTCGTTTCTGGTGTCGTCGTCGCCGTCGGCAAGCTTCAGGCATGCCTCGTGGAACGCGTCCCAGCTGCCGTAACCGCGCGCCAATGCGACCGCGGTGGTTTCGCCGACATGGCGGATGCCAAGCGCGTAGATGAAGCGCTCGAGCGCAATCTCGCGCCGCACCGCGATGGCTGCAAAGAGGTTGCGTACCGAGGTTTCGCCGAAACCTTCGACCTCTTCCAGGCGGATTTTTGCGTTGCGTTCCTCAAGCGTGAAAATGTCGGCCGGCTCTTTGACCCAGCCGTGCTCGTGGAACAGCTCGATCTGCTTGTCGCCGAGGCCATCAATGTCGAAGGCGCGCCGTGAGACGAAATGCTTGAGATGCTCGACGATCTGATACGGGCAGGCGAACTCGCCGGTACAGCGGGCAACTGCGCCTTCCTCGCCCGTTGCGGTCGACTCGCGCACCACTTCGGTGTGCAGCGGGCAGGGACAGACTTTGGGAAATTGGTACGGTTTGGCGCCGCGCGGCCGTTTTTCCCCGATGACGCCGAGCACCTGCGGAATGACGTCGCCGGCGCGCTGAATTTCCACCGTGTCGCCGATGCGCACATCGAGCCGGGCGATTTCGTCGGCGTTGTGCAGCGTCGCGTTCTGCACCACGACGCCGCCGACCGTGACCGGCTCGAGCTTGGCGACCGGCGTGAGCGCGCCGGTGCGGCCGATCTGGATTTCGATGTCCTTGAGCACGGTGATCGCACGCTCGGCGGGAAATTTGTGCGCGATCGCCCAGCGCGGCGAGCGCGATACGAAACCCAGGCGTTCCTGCCAATCGAGCCGGTCGAGTTTGTAGACCACGCCGTCGATGTCGTAGTCGAGCGTCCCGCGCTGTGCTTCGATCTCGTGGTGGAATTTCAGCAAGGCGTCGAGGCCGCGGCACAGTTTGGTCAGCGGGTTGGTCTTAAAACCGCAAGCCTCGAACCATTTGATCATGCCGGTTTGTGTATTTGCCGGCATTTCGCCCATCTCGCCCCAGGCATAGGCGAAAAAGCCGAGCGGGCGCGACGCGGTGATCGAAGGGTCCTTCTGGCGCAGCGAACCGGCCGCCGAATTGCGCGGATTGGCGAAGATCTGTCCGCCGGTTTCGGCCTGGCGCTTGTTGAGCGCGAGGAAGGCGTGCTTGGTCATATAGACTTCGCCGCGGATCTCGCAAATCGCGGGAAGGTTCGTTCCTTTGAGTCGCTGCGGAATGTCGGCGAGCGTCTTGACGTTGGCGGTGACGTCCTCGCCTTCGTTGCCGTCACCGCGCGTTGCGCCGGTGGCTAGCGCGCCTTCCTCGTAACGCAACGACATCGACAGGCCGTCGATCTTCGGTTCGGCTGAGAACGCGATCTCCTCGTCGTCGGCAAGCCGCAGAAAACGGCGGATGCGGCCGACAAAATCGCCCACATCGTCTTCGCTGAAGGCGTTGTCAAGCGACAGCATCGGCACCGCATGACGCGCTTTCGCAAAACGCGCCGATGGCGCTGCGCCGACGCGCTGCGTCAGGCTTGCCGCCGTGCGCAGTTGCGGAAACCGCACCTCGATCGCAGCGTAGCGCTGCCGCAGCTTGTCGTATTGGGCGTCGCTGACGGCCGGCGCGTCTTCCTGATAGTAGCGGCGATCGTGCCCCGCGATCTCGGCTTCGAGCCGGGCGTGCTCGGCCTTGGCTTGGGCTTCAGTGAGCGCGTCCACCGCGACCTGTGCGGGATCTTTAGCCGCCATTGTGCCGACAATCCCTCCTCCCAGGCCCGGTCGCAGCCCGAACCCAGACTTGATAACGAGGCATCCTGCTCTTGTGTACTACCCCGCCGCGCGGATCAGCCGTTCCGCCGCGGCGCGGGCCTCGGCCGTGATTTCCGCGCCGGCCAGCATGCGCGCGATCTCCTCGCGGCGGCGTTCGTTCGCCAGCTCCGCGATGCGGGTGGTTACCCGCTTGCCGCGCGACATGGCGTCCTTGGTGATGAGGTAATGCCGCTCGGCCCGCGCCGCCACCTGCGGCGCATGGGTGACGGCAATCACCTGCACGCCGGAGGCAAGCCGCGCGAGACGCACGCCGATCGAATCGGCCACCGCGCCGCCAACCCCGGTGTCGATCTCATCGAAGACCAGGGTTGGAGCCGAGCCGCGATCGGCGAGCACCACCTTGAGCGCCAGCAGAAAGCGGGCAAGCTCGCCGCCCGAGGCGACTTTCATGAGTGGGCCCGGCCGCGTCCCCGGATTGGTGCAGACCCAGAATTCAACCCGATCGAGCCCTTGGGGCCCTTCGCTTTCGCTGGTGATTTCGGTCGAGAATCGCGCGCGCTCGAGCTTAAGCGGCGTGAACTCGGCATTGACCGCCTTGTCGAGCGTCTCTGCCGTGCGCCGGCGCGCCGCCGACAGCGATTGCGCCGCCGTGCGATAGGCCGCCAAGGCCGTTTTTGCCTCTTGCTCGAGGGCCGCGAGCTTTTCGGCGCCGGCATCGATCAAGTGCAGGTCGTTTTCGTAGCGGCGCGCGATCCCCGCAAGCTCGTCGACCGGCGCATTGTACTTCCGTCCGGCGGCGCGCAGTGCGAACAAGCGCTCCTCGATCTTTTCCAGTTCTTGGGGATCGTAGCCGGCAAGTTGCAAAGCTTGTTCGAGTTGCAGGCGCGCCTCTTCGAGCGCCGTAAGCGCCGCATCGATCGCTTTCACCACCGGCTCGATCAAACTCGGTGCCTGCGCCGCACGGCGCTCCAGCCGGCGCACCGCGCTGCCAAGCGGTGGCACCGGCGAGTTCGCCCCGGTAACGCTGTCATGAGTCGAGCGCAGATCGTCGGCGACTTTCTCAGCCTGCATCATTGCGGCGCGGCGTTCGGCGAGCGCGGTTTCCTCCCCCGCCTGCGGGGAAAGCTTGCCGAGCTCCGCGACGGCATGGCGCAGCCATTCCGCCTCGCGGTTTGCGCGCTCGACATCGGCGCGATGGCTTTGCACGGCCGCCTCGCGGTCTCGCCATTGCGCCCACAAATCGGCGACTGCGACGGCGTCGCCTTCGAGCCTGCCATAGGCGTCGACCAGCGAGCGGTGTGTCGTGGCATCGACGAAAGCGCGCTCGTCGTGCTGGCCGTGAATTTCCACGAGCGCGGCGCCCAGCGCGCGCAAGACTTGCACACTGACCGGCTGATCATTGACAAAGGCGCGGGTGCGGCCATCGGCGAATTGCACGCGCCGCAGAATGAGTTCGTCCTCGGCGCTCAGCCTGTTATCGGTAATAAGCCGGCGCGCCGGATGGTTCTTTGTAATTTCGAACGCGGCGATGACTTGGCCCTGCTCGGCGCCTTCGCGCACCAATGCCGCCTCGCCGCGCGCACCGAGCGCAAGCGCAAAAGCGTCAAGCAGGATCGACTTGCCGGCGCCGGTCTCGCCGGTGAGCACCGCAAGCCCGGACCCGAAATCGATGTCCAGACGATCGATCAGAACGATATCGCGGATCGAGAGCCGGGCGAGCATAACAGCGCAGGTCGGATATCAGATGTCGGAGGTCACTGGGCGGATATCGAAGCTCGGATGATATTCGTGATTCTCGCTTCTGTCCTCTGACCGCCCAAATATCATTAGCTCCGCCATCCGAACTGTCAGCCGGACTGTGAAGAACTCGACAAACCCATCTTCTGGAAGGCACGGCTGATCCATGAGCCTTTATTTTCCGCGGTCGGCTCGCCGCCCGCTGTCTTCACCAGCCGATAGGCATCTTTGTACCAGGCGCTATCGGGGAAATTGTGCCCGAGCACGGCGGCCGCAGTTTGTGCTTCGTCGATGATACCCAACGCGATGTAACATTCAGTCAGCCGCATCAACGCCTCTTCGACATGCCGTGTAGTCTGGTATTGGGTCACGACCACCTTGAAGCGGTTGATCGCGCCGATGAAGTCACGCTTGTTGAGATAAAAACGCCCGACATCCATCTCCTTGCCGGCGAGCTGATCGCGCGCCATGCCGATTTTTTTCTGCGCGCTCAAGGCATATTCGCTTTTCGGATATTTGCGGACGACTTCCTGCAACGCGTCGATCGCCTTCTCGGCGCGCTGCTGGTCGCGCGATACGTCGACGATCTGGTCGTAGTATGAGGAGCCGATCAGATACTGGGCATAAGCTGCGTCGGGACTGCCTGGATGCAGCGTCACGTAGCGCTTCGCCGAATTCATGCAATCGTCGAACATTTCGGCTTGATAATAAGCGTATGCCGACATCAAGAGGGCTTTGCGCGCCCACTCGGAGTAAGGATTTTCGCGGTCCACCGCATCGAATTTCTTGGCCGCTTCCTTGTAATCCTGCTTGGTGTTGAGGAGGTACAGCCCTTGGTTATAGAGCGCGTCGGCGGGGCTTTCGGGGACGTACTCTTCGTCCTTGTTGAACAGGCTGCTGCAACCCATGAGGGGCAAACACAGCGGGACGGCAATGACGGCCGCCGCCAGGCGCGACCCCAGCGCATGCAACCTGCCTGCGGATCTCGCCGATCCTTCTGACTGCGCCGTCATGAGATGATTTGAGCCCCGTCGCACAAGCCGCGCGCCGCCCAGTCGGCACATCGCAGCCCTATGGGCCGACAATCGGCCCGGATTAAGGCGCCAAGTTAAGCCTTTAGGCGGCCTGCCGCTAATACAGTTGGGGCCGGAACAAGAGCAGTCGCGGCCACTTGCGGCTAAGAGACCTCAGGCCCGTAAGCCGGAACGGCAAGGCCGGCGGCAAGGTCGGCATGGCCGCGGATGCGCCGGATCTCCGGCATTTCCACATAGGTCCAGGCGCTGCGGTCGGCCATGAGCGCCGTCAGCACCGCATGATTGAGCTTGTGGCCGCCGCGCCGCGAGCGATAGGCGCCGATCAAGGGGGCGCCCGAGAGCGCCAGATCGCCAATTGCATCCACGACTTTATGGCGGACGAATTCGTTCGGGTAACGCACGCCTTCCGGATTAAGGACGCGATCCTCGGCGATGACGACCGTGTTCTCGATCGAAGCGCCGCGCGCGTAACCGGCACTCCAAAGTTTGGCGACATCGCGCATGAAGCCGAAAGTGCGCGCGCGAGCCAAATCACGACGGAATGAATCCGGCTCAACATCCACAGCGTAGGCTTGCCGGCCGACCAGCGGATGGTCGAAGTCGATTTCGGTCTCGATCCTCAATCCGCGCAGATAAGGCCGTAATTCGCCGAAGCTGTCGCCTTTGACGACGCGTACCGGCTTTAGCACCTGAATGTAGCGCCGCGGTTTCGAGAGGGGGGCGATTCCTGCTTGTTCGATGGCCGCGACGAAGGGCGCCGCGCTGCCGTCCATAATCGGGATTTCCGGACCGTCGACTTCGACGACGGCATTGTCGACACCGAGCGCGCGCAGGGCGGCCAAGACATGTTCCGTAGTCGATACGATGGGGCCGTTTTCGTCGCCAAGAACGGTAGCGAATTCGGTCGCCGTCACCCTGCGATAATAGGCGCGCAATTCGCGAACGGGCTGCCCGTCGGTCCCGCCACGGAAAAAGACGATGCCGGTATTGGCCTCGCCCGGATGCAGCGTAACGGTGGTTGGTAAACCGGAATGAACGCCGATACCGGCGACGGTCACATGATCCTGCAGCGTCGTCTGCCTGCCGGCCGGCACGCCCCGCGTCATGCTTTTGCCCCACACCTCACAGCCAAATTCGCGAGCAAAAGGAACTGCGCGAAAAGGCCACCCAACGTGAGGGGACGCGTCCAAAGCTACAAAATCTAGGAGGGCCGCAACGGACCGATAGAAACGAATCCCCCGAGTATCCCCTCGACGCACACACCCTAATGCTGCGCCGCCCAGAGGCCAATTCACGGTTTTTTACCGACTGTTACCATTATCCGGCCGCACTCCGGTCCCGACCTTGGCCAAAATGAGCCGGTGCCTCGCTCGGTCGCTGCCGATGCGGTGGCAATTCTAGTGCTGGAACGGTCGAAGAGGATGGTGGGTTTTGACAGAAAGTCTAGCTAATTCAGTATGTTAAAAAAGGGCGGGCGCGTTTCCTCGCGCCCGCATTGCGAAGCCCTGCCGTGCCGCTGATCAGTTTGCCTGCCGGCGTAAGAAGGCCGGAATGTCGAGCTGATCCTGCTCAGGCGAGTTATGCACAGCGCTCGCCCGACCATGATGGTCGAGGCCTTGTGGCATGGCCCGCTTGGCATATTCCGAGATCGGCTCAGGGCGGGGTTCCGCCGGTCGAGGCATCGGCCGGCCCGGCAATCGTTCCTGCGCTGGCATCGGCGCGACGGGTGCGACGCGTGCTGCCTGCGCCTTGGGGGCCGGTTTGGCGATCTCGTGACGGCGGCCAAGGCCGACCGAAGCCAGCCGCGCCAGGAGCGAGCGATGCCGCTTCTCGGGATGGTGGTCGTCGGCGAGGTCGCCGCGCTTGGCCCTGATTTCGTTCTGAGCGGGCAACGGCAGCTCATCGATTCGCGGCATTCGTAACGTGCGCGGTGGCATCCGCTCCGGCTGGGGCGGAATGAAGGCCGATGGCTGCTCTGATTCGACCTCCTCCTCAGCCGCCGGATCGATAAACAGCGACGGTTTAGGTGCGAGCGGGCGAATCGTAACGTCCTCGACTGCTGCTGCGATCGCCGCCTTGGCGGCCGACTCGATGGAAGCATTCACGCTAGCGCCTGCCATGCCCATCGCGGCGGCCGGCTGCCGCTCGACTCGCTCGGGGTAGCGATGTTTTTCCGCGCGCAGACGTTGCGCCATCTCGGCGACTCGCGAGTCGGTTGAGCTCATGCGCGGCGCCGTGGCCCCATCGATGCCGGTCGCGACGACCGATACGCGGATCATGCCGTCCAGGCTTTCGTCGAACGTCGCGCCGACAATGATATTGGCGTCTTGATCGACCTCTTCGCGAATACGCGTTGCCGCTTCATCGACCTCGTACAGCGTCAGATCGCGGCCGCCGGTGATGGAGATCAAAAGGCCCCTGGCGCCTTTCATAGAAGCGTCGTCGATCAGCGGATTTGAAATTGCCGCTTCGGCGGCCGCCAGCGCCCGCTTTTCACCTTCGGCTTCGCCGGTTCCCATCATCGCCTTGCCCATCTCGCGCATCACCGCGCGCACGTCGGCAAAATCGAGATTGATCAGACCTTCCTTGACCATCAGGTCGGTGATGCAGGCGACGCCGGAATAGAGCACCTGGTCGGCAAGCGCGAAGGCGTCGGCAAAAGTCGTCTTCTCGTTCGCCACCCTGAACAAATTCTGATTGGGAATGATCAGCAGCGTGTCGACGCATTTTTGCAATTCGCCGATCCCGCCATCGGCGATGCGCATCCGGCGCTGGCCTTCGAAATGAAATGGCTTAGTGACCACGCCGACGGTCAGAATGCCGAGCTCGCGCGCGGTCTTGGCGATGATCGGTGCGGCGCCAGTGCCGGTCCCGCCGCCCATTCCTGCGGTGACGAAAACCATATGCGCGCCTGAGAGATGATCCCGGATTTCGTCGATCGCTTCTTCGGCGGCAGCACGCCCGACGTCCGGCTGCGAGCCGGCGCCGAGCCCTTCTGTCACCTGCGCGCCCATCTGGATGATGCGTTCGGCCTTCGACATCGTGAGCGCCTGCGCGTCGGTGTTAGCGACGACAAAATCGACGCCTTGCAGGCCGGCCGTGATCATATTGTTCACGGCATTGCCACCGGCTCCGCCCACACCGAACACGGTAATGCGTGGTTTGAGCTCACGAATGTCGGGGATATTGAGATTGATCGTCATGATTGCCTCTTTTGCCTCGCGCAGGCGCTGTTCACGCCCTGGCCCGTCCGGTCCGCCACCGGCCGCTGACACATTGCAGCTTCGCTTCTGAGGGCCATCAGAAACTCTCGCGAAGCCATCGTCCGACGCGGGCGAAATACCCGCCCGTGCCAGTCATGAGTTGCCGCTTACGCATTTCGAAATGTTCAAGATGTGCCGCCTGCGGATAGACCAGCAGGCCAGCCGCTACCGCGAATGCCGGACCTTTGGCCGCCTCGGGAGCGCCGGCTATGCCGAGTGGGCGGCCGAGTCGCACCGGGCGTCCGAGCATGCGGGTTGCCAATTCCGGCAGTCCGTTGAGCTGACTGGCGCCCCCGGTAATAACCACATGGCTGCGCCGGTCGGCGGCAATCGGTGATGCGGCCAGCCGGTCACGGACCATTTCAAGGATTTCCTCGACACGCGGCTTGATGATCGTCACTAGCGTCGCGCGCGAGACGAACTGCGCCTGTTCGCGCTCATGCTCGTTCAGCGGCGGGACCGTGATCATGTCACGCTCGTCCGATCCTCCGCTAAGGACAGTGCCATAAAGCGTTTTGATTCGCTCGGCGTCGGCGATTCGGGCATTAAGCCCGCGAGCCAGGTCCATGGTGACGTGATGGCCGCCCAGGGCGAATCCGTCGACGTGGATCAGACGTCCGGCCTGGAATGCCGCAATCGTGGTCGTGCCGGCCCCCATGTCGATAATGGCCGCTCCGAGGTCTGCCTCGTCGTCGGCAAGAACGGCGAGTCCCGCGACATAGGGCGAGGCCACCATGGCCTCGACTTCGAGGTGGCAGCGCTCGACTGCGAGCATCAGATTGCGGGCGGCGGCGATCTCGGTGGTCGCTACGTGCATGTCGACGCCGAAGTGCCGGCCGAGCATGCCGCGCGGATCGCGAATGCCACTCACGCCGTCCAGCGAATAGCCGACCGGAAGCGAGTGCAGCACGGCCCGGCCATCGCGCAGCGAATGCCGGCTGCCCGCCGCCAGGACGCGTGCGACGTCGCTTTCTGCGACCGCCGAACCGATGATATCGACCTCGGCCGCGAATAGTTCGCTTGCCAGTCGTCCCGAGGATACCGAAAGCACAACGGAGGCAATCTCGACGCCGGCCATTCGCTCAGCCGCGTCGACAGCTTGGCGAATTGCCTCCTCGGCCTGCGCCAGGTTTACGACGGTGCCGGCCTTGGTGCCGCGCGCGAAAGTGTGCCCGAAGCCGATCACCTCAATGGAATGGCTGCGACGTTGGAGGACCTGTTGCGGCGCGTGCGGGCACAGTCGCGCGATCAGGCAGACGATTTTGCTCGACCCAACGTCAAGCGCTGCCGCGACGACGCTACGACGCGGCGAAATCGGCTTCATCTTCGGCGTGACGCCTTGTCCCAGCGAGCTCATGCGTCGCCGCCTTTTTTCTTTTTCGCAGTACTTTTGAGTGCTTCGTCGCGGGTCTGTGCCGCGGCATCGGACAAGCGCACCGTGACCTGGTCGGCTAAACGTAAATCGATCGCGGTGATGTCGCGGGACAGCAACTTCTTCTGGCGATCAAGCTCGACCAGCCGATTGAGTGCGGCGTCCAGCCCCGTTTCCGGCAGCCGAACATCGATCCCGTTCGTTAGTCGCAAGTTCCAGCGCCGCTCGGCCACGAGTATTGAAGCCCGCAGCGCCGCACGGATCTCCGGATAACGGTCGATCAGTGCGACGAAATCTTTAGCCCGGCGTTCGGCCCCGTTGCCGACCACGAGAGGCAGGCCGCGGTAACGATCTTCGACGAAGGACTGGAGCACGGTGCCGTCGTTGGCAATCACGTTGACGGTGCCGTTGCGCTGCCATAACGCGAAGGCGCGCCGCTCGGCGATCGTGATCTGCAGCCGATCCGGATAAAGCTTGAGGACGCCGGCATCGGCGATCCATGGATTGGCCAACAGCCGGCTGCGCGCCGCCTCGGCGTCGAAGAACAGCAAGGAGGAGCGGCCGGTCACACCGGCAATTGCGAGCGCTTGGTCGCCGCTGATTTGGCTGCCGCCACTTACCGATACGGCGATAATGCCGAAACCGACTGCCTTCGCGGCACTGTCGCGGGCATCCTTGAGCCAATCGGTGACGGCGGCGACATGGTCGCCCGCGATCGCACCATAGGCCAGGGTTGCCGCGAGCAGCACCATTGACGCGGCGACGCCCATTCCTTGCGGCAAACGCGCTAGTCGCGTCGCCCAACGCCGGGCGCGACGGCTTACGAAACCGGAAGCAAAAATAGGGTTGTCGCGGTCGTGTTCACCGCCGGTTTGAACGCGCGCCGAATCCGGGCGCTCGACCAGTGCCTCACCCCACTTTGCCCGTGATGGCCCCGACCGCGTCAGCGGTTGGTCGAGGCGTCCTCCACCATCCATTGCACCAGCTCATCGAACGTGATGCCCGCAAAGGCGGCAAGTTCGGGTACGAGCGAGGTTTCCGTCATGCCGGGTTGCGTATTGACCTCCAGGCAGACCAGCTCTCCCGTCCCCCGATCGTCGTAGCGAAAGTCCGCGCGACTGACCCCACGGCAGCCGAGCGCGTTATGGGCAGCCAGAGCCAGTCTTCGGACCTCCTGGTAAACATTTGGTAAAATTGGCGCCGGCAGCAGGTGCTTGGAGCCGCCGGCCGCATATTTGGCTTCGTAGTCGTAGAACCGCGTAGCCGGGACGATCTCGATGACGTCAAGCGCCCGGTCGCCGAGCACCGCACAGGTCAGTTCCTTGCCGGGCACGTAGCGCTCGACCATGACCAGCTCGCCGAACGTCCAGTCGTCACGGTAGAGCTCCTGCGGCGGATGGGGATGCTCTTGCGTGACGATAAAGACGCCGACGCTCGACCCCTCCGCGATCGGCTTGATCACATAGGGCGGCGGCATGACATGGCCTTTGGCCGCTTCGAGACGGGACACGAGGCGGTCCTCGGCGACGGGAATGTCGGCAGCCCTAAACAGCGCCTTGGCGTAGTTCTTCTGCATGGCGAGAGCGGAGGCCAGCACCCCGGAATGGCTGTAAGGAATGCCCAGGATTTCGATGACACCCTGCAGCGTGCCGTCCTCGCCGGGACGGCCGTGCAGGACGTTAAGAGCGGCATCAGGTTTGATGGCGGCGAGCGCCGTAGCGATTTCGGGGGTGACGTCCAGCGAGGTCACGCGATAACCACGCCGGACCAAAGCGTCCGCACAAGCTTTGCCGGAGCGCAGCGACACCTCGCGCTCGGCTGACCAGCCACCCATCAGAACGGCAACGTGCTTGGCCATTGCTTGAGCTCAGCCGCTGATTCGCAAGCGACACCACTAGAAGCGACAATCGGCGAAAGGTCGAGGGTTTCCGCGCTGTGACAGGCGCGTCTCGGCGCCCGCTAGGCGGTAATCTCTTCTGGCGGTCGGATGTGGCGGAACGAGATCAATAATGCGGCATCGTAAGCGATCTTCAGGACCCCGCAGATCAGCAAAGGGGCACCGAGATAGGGCGATGCCAGCAGTATGCCCGCGAGGGCCGGGCTCAAGGAGGAAGCGAGGCTTCGCGGCACTGCGGTGACGCTCGCTGCGGCCGGCCGTTCGGGCGGAGTTACGACTGCCATCACATAGGAGCTGCGGGTCGGCACGTCCATTTGCGACAAGGCCGATCGCAACAACAGACACGCGAGCGCGGCAGTGAGGTTCGGCGCCAGCGCGGCGACTATGAGAAAAATGCTTGAGGGTATGTGAGTGAACACCATCGTGTTCACCAACCCAATGCGCTTGGCGATCATCGCAGCGACCGGATGCGAAAATGCACTGAGCACGCTCGACCAGAAAAAGAACACGCTGGCGACGGCAAGCGACATGTCGAAGCGTTCAAACAGCCACACGGCAAGCAGCGACTGGACGATGAAGCCGCCGGCGAACGCGTCGAGGCTGAACAGCGCGGCCAGCCGGTAGACAACGCGCCGCGACACATTCAGGGGCGCTGCCGCCGCGCGCTGCTCGAAAGTGGCTCGCGGCAGACGGAAGTAGATTGCTGCGCTGACCACGCCGAGCAGCGCATAGCCGTAAAACATGGCCCGCAGCGCACTGAGCCGGTCCACGCCGCTGTGCGTCAAAAACTCCGGAACTGCCGCCGCCAAGGAGCCGCAAGCCATCGACAGGGCTCCGACCAAACTGTAGCGGGCGAAGACACGGGTGCGCTCGTGGTCGGGTGCGCCCTGTGCAAGCGCGGCGTGCTCGATCGGAATTAGGACGCCAATGTCGCCAGTCGACGGATTGACCGTGCCGAAAAATGCCACGGCCATAATGAGCCCAATCTGTTCGAATGCGGGGAATGCGAGTCCGGTGCCGACCATCAGGATCGCGCCGGCAATCAAGAATTTTCGCAGATCGTGGCGCGGCGCGATCAGTCCGACACCGAGCGTGAGCACGGCAGTGCCCAATAGCGCCGCCGTCGCGACAAGGCCGATCTGCGCTGCGTTAAATCCGATCGACGCCAAATAGACCGGGAGCACAATGGTGGCAAAGCCATCGCCGAAACCGCGCAAGGCGCGGGCGCAGTACAACAGGAGCAGATTTTCGCCGATTTTTTGCACCCGAGCTTCCCTAATTCGCCGCACGCTCAGTGCGGCAGCGCAGTAATTGTTCGGTCATATCGCCCCGATGAGATGAAGGACGATGCCGGCAGCGCAGCATGCCGCGAGCGTCGCGATCATGCCGGCTTTGAACCGGAAGATCGCAATTGCTGCCGCGACCGCCAGCGCAAGCGCCCATGGATCGACACTCGCCAATACCAGCGCATCGAACGAGAACGGAAATGCGCGAACTGGCATCGTGGCGTGAAAGATGCTGTGAACGCCGAACCAGATTGCAAGGTTGAGAATGACGCCGACCACCGCTGCCGTGATCGCGGAAAACGCGGCGTTCAGTCCCTTGTTGCCGCGCAGATTTTCGATGAACGGCGCGCCGGCAAAGATCCAGAGAAAGCACGGCGTGAACGTTACCCAGGTCGCCAGCAATCCTCCGAATGTGCCGGCGAGCAGCGGTTGCAGCAAGAGCACCCATGATCAGCGGGCCGGGCGTCGTCTCCGCCATACCGAGACCGTCGAGCATTTTGCCAGGCTTGAGCCAGCCATGGATTTCGACCGCCTGCTGCGCCACATAGGCCAGAACCGCATAGGCGCGGCCGAATGTGACCACAGCCATTTTGCTGAAGAAGACGCCAATCTGGGTGAACACATCGGCGCTTTCGCGCGCGGCGAACAGTGCAATGACAGGGGCGAGCCAGAGCGCGAGCCATGTTGCGGCCACCGGCAATACGCGTCCAAGCGAGGGCTGCGCGTGCGCAGGAGGTTCTTCACCGAGCAGGCTGGAAACAGCCTCCGCCTTGCCTGCACCGGCGGGCGCGTGCGCCGCGGCATTATGGAATTCGGCCAAGTTGAGCCATTGAGCCACAAAACCAATCAGTGCGGCGGCAATGATGATGATTGGAAACGGCACGCCGAGAAAGAAAATCGCAATGAATGCCAAAGCCGCCAGCGCAAACATCAATCGATTCTTGAGGGCGCGTTTGCTGATGCGACTGAGTGCCTCGAGCACTATCGCCAGAACGGCGGCCTTCAATCCGAAAAACAGTGCGGTGATAACGGGCACGTTGCCGTACGCAGCATAGACGTAGCTCAATCCCATGAGCGCGATGATGCCTGGAGTGACGAACAGCACGCCCGCCATGACGCCGCCGAGCGTGCGATGCATCAGCCAGCCGATATAAGTCGCAAGCTGCGTCGCTTCGGGGCCCGGCAGCAGCATGCAATAGTTCAGCGCATGGAGAAATCGCTCCTCCGACACCCAGTGTTTTTCGTCGACGATGATCCGGTGCATCACGGCAATCTGGCCGGCCGGTCCGCCGAAGCTGAGCAGCGCGACGCGCGTCCACACGCGCAGCGCCTCACGCAGACTGACTCCATGCGCCAGAGCCGCACCGGATTTGCTCGCCTCGACTAGCCCGGACATACCCGTTCCTCGATTTGCCTATTGGCTCTGGTTGGAGCGGTGCGGCTCACATGCAGCACAGGCGGCAGGAAGGCCGTTGCAAAAACGCTGTGATGATGATCGCGTGTGTTCAAATGATTTCGCCCGTCCACGCGCAATCTCTCGGGAATGCGAGTCTGCGCAGAGCTTGGACGGGTGCGTCTGACGGGGAGTCTGCCTTTCCCCATCGGCGAATCTAGATGGAGCAGCTGGCGAGTGCAAGAATGCTTCGGGGCGCAGCGACCTTTATTTGCGTCAGCGCGCCTCGGTTTGCGCGTTCATGCGCCAATGCCGATACGCTTGATCTCCCATTCAAGCTTCACGCCGAAATGTTCCTCAACTCTTTTGCGTACCGTCTCGCCCAGGCTTTCGATCTCGGCGGCGCTCGCACGGCCGCGATTGATCAGGAAATTACAATGCATCTCCGATACCTGCGCGTCACCGATTTGCAGCCCGCGGCAACCGGCAGCGTCGATCAATTGCCACGCTTTGCGACCCGGCGGATTTTTGAATGTCGAGCCGCCGGTGCGGCTCTTGACGGGCTGAGTTGATTCACGCGCCTCGGTGATCTTGTCCATCTCCGCGGCGATCAGATTCGGATCGCCGGGCGCTCCTGCGAATATGGCTTCAGTGAAAATGAAATCGTCCGGCAGTCCGCAGTGCCGGTAAGCAAAATGCATCTGGGAATTATCGAGCACGTGAAGGCGGCCGTGCCGATCCACGGCGCGCGCTTGCGTGAGCACGTCTTTGATCTCGCGTCCATAGGCGCCACCGTTCATGCGCAGCGCGCCACCGACCGCGCCAGGAATACCGCGGGTGAAGGACAATCCGGCAATGCCGGCTTCCTGCGCCGCGCGGGCTATTTTGACGTCCGGCACCGCGGCGCCAGCGCGGATTCGCGTACCGTCGACCGCAATGCCGTTGAAGCCACGTCCCAACCTGACCACCACGCCGGGTACGCCGCCGTCACGCACGATCAGATTCGACCCGAGACCGATCACGGTGACCGGCAAGTCGGCCGGCCAGCGCGCGAGAAAATAGGACAGGTCGGATTCGTCCTCGGGCATATAGAGAAGCTGGGCCGGCCCGCCGACGCGAAACCAGGTCAGTTCGGCAAGCGGTTGATCGGTCAGCACGCGGCCGCGCAACTCGGGCATGCTCTTTTTGATCGACGGAGCGAGATCGAGAAACGCCATCACTGCGCCTCAAGCGCCGCCAGTTCGCCGGGCAGCGCATAGGCCCATTGGGTAATCGAGCCGGCGCCGAGGCAGACGACGTAATCACCTGGTCCCACGGCCGACGCGATGATCGGCGCGAGCTTGTTCGGTCCGTCGAGCGCGATGACGTCGCGGTGGCCATGCGTGCGCAAGCCCGCAGCCAGCGCGTCGCGATCGATGCCGGCGATCGGCGCCTCACCCGCCGGGTAGACGTGGGCGACGATTACGGTGTCGGCATCATTGAAACAGGTGCAGAACTGGTCGAACAAGGCCGCGAGCCGCGTATATCGATGCGGCTGCACTACGGCAACGACGCGGCCCTTGGTCGATTCCCGGGCTGCGCGCAGCACCGCGGCAATCTCCACAGGATGATGGCCGTAATCGTCGATGATGATGACGCCGTTCCAGGTGCCGGTGCGGGTGAACCGCCGGCGCACGCCGCCAAACTTGGCGAAGGCACCACGAATCACTTCATCCGAGACGCCGAGCTCGCCGGCAATGGCGATGGCCGCCGTGGCATTAAGTGCGTTGTGCCGCCCCGGCATGGGCAGCGCGATGTTCTTGATTTCGTGCGCCGGGCGGCCGGCCGCTTCGCGGAACAGCACCGTGAACAAAGACGTGCCGCCGGCATGCGAGACATCAAGAAGACGCACGTCGGCCTGCGGGTTCTCGCCATAGGTGACGATGCGATGATCCTCAATCCGGCCGACCAGCGTCTGCACGACCGGGTGATCGATGCACATGACGGAGAAACCGTAGAACGGCACGTTCTCGACGAATGCGCGGAATGCATCCTGCAAGGCATCGAAAGTCTTGAAGTGATCGAGGTGCTCGGCATCAACGTTGGTGACGACGGCGATATCGGCAGGCAGTTTGAGAAAGCTGCCGTCGGATTCGTCGGCCTCGACGACCATCCAGTCGCCGGCGCCGAGCCGGGCATTGGTGCCGTAAGCATTGATGATGCCGCCATTAATCACGGTAGGATCGAAACCGCCAGCATCGAGCAGCGCCGCGACCATGGACGTGGTCGTGGTCTTGCCATGCGTGCCAGCAATGGCGACGCAGCTCTTGAGCCGCATCAGCTCGGCGAGCATTTCGGCGCGCCGGGCCACCGGCAGACGCTGTGCGCGCGCCGCCATGAGTTCCGGATTGTCCGGCTTGATCGCCGAGGAAATGACCACGACCTTGGCGTCGGAAAGATTTTCCACTGCGTGGCTGATAGCGATTTTCACGCCTTTGTCGCGCAGGCGTTTGACATTGGCGTTCTCGGCCTGATCGGACCCTTGCACCGTGTAACCGAGGTTCACCAGCACCTCGGCGAGGCCGCTCATGCCGATGCCGCCGATGCCGATGAAATGCATTGGACCGATGTCGTGCGGCAATCTCATGCGGCTCTCCGGTCTTGCGCCCCCGAAACGGCAGCCATTCTAATGAAAGAGGTGGATGGCAGGAACAAGTCGGGCCTTAAGGATTCGCCCGAATTCAGCGCTTTGCGATCATGGCGACGCGCAGGACGAGGTCGGCCAAGCGTTCGGCCGCATCGACCCGGCCGATCGATCGCGCGGCGGCGGCCATGGCTGCGAGCCGTTGCGGCGACGCTGCCAGGGCGGCAATTTCGGCGGCGAGCCGCTCGGGCGTGAACATCTCTTGGACAAGCCGCAGCGCACCACCGGCGCCTTGGAGGACGCCGGCGTTGGCGAACTGGTCCTGGTCGATGGCGTGCGGCAGCGGTACAAGGATCGACGGCCGGCCGATCGCCGCCAGTTCGGCGACGGTCGAAGCGCCCGAGCGCGCAACAGCCAAATGACTCGCCGCGATCCGCGCCGGCAGATCGGAAAAGAAGGGCGCCACCTCGGCCCTGACTGGAAGCTTCGCGTAGACTTCTTGGACGCGCGCGACGTCCTCATCACGCGCCTGCTGGACGATGTGCAGACGCGACCGCAATTGCGGCTGCAGGGCCGCGATCGCCGCAGGCACGATATCGGACATTATGCGCGCGCCTTGACTGCCGCCAAAGACGACAAGGCGCAGGACCTCGGCCGGCGGAGCGTAAGGTGTCGCCGCGGCGGCGATCACCGCGGGGCGGATCGGGTTGCCCGTCATCGTCGTCTTGGCCGCCAGTCCGGGCGTGTCGCCAAAGGTGTCCGGAAAGGTCGTGGCGATGGCAGTGACACGCGGGGCGAGCAGGCAGTTGGCGCGCCCGACAACTGCGTTTGCATCGTGGATCAATGTCGGTACGCCGCGCCATGCTGCCGCGAGCACGGGAGGCACGCTTGGATAGCCGCCGAAGCCGATAACCGCGGCCGGCCGCAGGCGACCGATCAGCCGCCACGCCTGAAGCAAACCCAGGCCGATCCCGGCAGCAGTTCGGATGAGCGCGACAGGATTGCGCGAGCGCAAGGTCGCGCTGGCGACGACATGGACGGCGTCATCGGCGAACGCCTCGCCGAATCGTATAGCGCGGCGGTCGGTCACGAGATGAACGGGGCGGCCGCGTTTGCTCAGGGCATCGGCAAGCGCCGCGGCCGGAAATAGGTGACCAGCCGTTCCGCCGGCGGCGACAAGCACCGGCGGTACTGCGGTCCCATCCATCAGGCGGGACTCGCGGCAAGCCCGTTCACGCTACCGAGCTTGGCACGCGGCCGTTCGCGGGTAAGGGCCACGAGCATGCCTATGCTATAGGCGAGCGAGATCAAGGACGAACCGCCATAAGAGATAAAGGGCAGCGTCATTCCCTTGGCCGGCATCAGATGCAGATTAACCGCCATGTTGATGGCTGATTGCAACCCGAACAGGATGCCAAGCCCGGCCGTTGCGAAGCGGATAAACGGATCGTCGCTGCGCATTGCCTTGGTGAGCGTACGGATTACGATGAGCGCAAACAGCGCCAGCAGGATCAAGCACAGCACGGCGCCGAATTCCTCCGCGGCGACGGCAAACACAAAATCGGTGTGCCCTTCGGGCAGGACACGCTTGATCGTGCCCTCGCCGGGGCCGCGGCCGAACCAGCCGCCGCGAAGAAACGATTCCGTGGCGATATCAATATTGAACGTGTCGCCTGAAGCCGGGTCGAGAAAGCGATTGATGCGCTGCGCCACGTGGGGAACCGTGAAGAACGCGGTGAGAAGGCCCGCCCCAGCAGCGCCGGCCAAGCCGATCACCCAGATCAAACGCATTCCCGCCATATAGAACAACGCGCCCCAAACCAGGGCGATCAACATGGTCTGGCCGAAGTCGGGCTGAAGCACCAGTAACGCCATGACCACGATCAACAAGAAGAGGGCGATCGAGTTGGTGGGCATTTCCGGCCGCGTCGCGCTCTCGCCGAACAACCAGGCAATGAGAATAACGAAAGCCGGCTTGAGGAACTCAGACGCCTGAACATTCACGCCGAGAATGACGAGCCAGCGCCGCGCGCCTTTGATTTCGGCGCCGAAATGCGGCGTCAGCGCAGTGAGCAGCAAACTTATCGCGAAAACGACCAGCGCCACTTTGCGGATCTCGCGGGGCGACAGAAACGAGGTCGCAATCAGCACGACCGCAGCGGGAATGAGGAACAAGACCTGGCGATTGACGAAATGAAACGGATCAAGTCCGATCCGCGTCGCAACCGGCGGGCTCGCGGCAAGGCACAGCACGATCCCGGCGACCATCAGCGCGCCGACCGCGGCCAGCGTTAAGCGGTCGATGGTTCGCCACCATTCGCTGAACAAGGTCGGGTGCGCCCGAGAAGCCATGCCAAACTCGCGTCCGCCGAAAAAGGTTCGCCCAAAGATCCCCACCTAGTCCTGCATCGGACATGGTTTCCAGCCGATTAAGATCGCGCTGCGGCCAATCCCGGCAGGGCCAATCCTGGCAGCTCCAATCCTGGCAGCTCCTGGACGAGCGACCGAAAGGCGTCGCCGCGCACTTCGAAATTGCGGTACTGGTCGAACGACGCACAGGCCGGCGAGAGGAGCACGACCGGTTCGGCGACGGACGAAGCGGCCGCATCGCGTGCGGCCGCCGCGACCGCCTTGTCGAGCGTGCCGGTAATTTCATGCGCTACGGCATCCGCCAGCGTGGCAGCGAACTCTTCGGCCGCCTCGCCGATCAGATAGGCCTTGCGGATGCGCGGAAAAAACGAACGCATGCTGTCGATGCCGCCGGTCTTCGGTCGTCCGCCGGCGATCCAGAAAATATCGCCGAAGCAAGCTAGCGCCTGCGCGGCCGAGTCGGCGTTGGTGGCTTTCGAGTCGTTGACGAAGAGGACAGGGCCGCGACGTCCCACTTCCTCGATGCGATGCGGCAGTCCGGGAAACGATTTGAGCGCGGCCTGAATTGCCGCTGGATTAAGCCCAAGCGCAAGCGCGGCGGCAATCGCGCAAGCGGCGTTTTGCGCATTGTGCACGCCACGCAATGTGCCGATGCCGCCGAGTTCTGCGATTGGCGACGCTGCGGCGTGGCTCGCGCGCATGATGCGGCTGCCATCGAGATAAAGGCCGTCGGCCAATTTGCGGTGACTCGAGATCTGCACCACCTGTTTGCCCGCTTGCGCGAGGCGTGCCGCAATCTTCCGGCACCAGGCGTCGTCGACGCCGATCACAGCAGTGCCGTCGCGCGGCACGCCGGCGACCAGACGCTCCTTGACCGCGGCGTAATTCTCCATGGTGCCGTGGCGATCGAGGTGATCCTCAGTGAGATTGATCAGGATGCCGACCGACGGATCAAGCGACGGAGCAAGGTCGATTTGGTAGGACGAGCACTCGACCGCATGCACACGTCCCGGATCCGGCGGAGCGAGCGAGAGGATCGGTGTGCCGATATTGCCGCCGAGCTGCGCGTCCATGCCTGCCGAGGCGGCGAGATGCGCGATCAGCGCCGTCGTCGACGACTTGCCATTGGTGCCAGTGACGCCGACGAACGGAGCATGCGGCGCGAGATGGCGGCGCTCACGGCAGAACAATTCGATATCGCCGATCACCTCGACGGTGGCTTTGCGTGCAAGCTGCACAGCCCAATGCGGCGATGGATGGGTGAGCGGAACGCCAGGCGCGAGCACGAGCGCGGCAAGCTTCGACCAATCGACGGCATGCAGATCAGCCGTGGGAATGCCAGCTGCGCTCGCTTTGGCGACGCTTGATTCGTTGTCGTCGAAAGCGATCACATTGGCGCCGCCGGCCAACAACGCGCTTGCGGTCGCTATACCAGAGCTGCCCAGCCCGAAAACCGCAACCCTCTTGCCGGCGAGCGTCGTGATCGGAGTCACGGACGATGCAGCCTATCTCAGCTTCAGGGTCGACAGGCCGGCGAGCGCCAGCACGACCGAAACGATCCAAAAACGAATGACGATCTGCGGCTCGGTCCAGCCGAGCTGCTCGAAATGGTGGTGGATCGGCGCCATTTTGAAAACGCGCCTTCCAGTGAGCTTGTACGATACGACCTGGACGATGACGGAGACCGCCTCGAGCACAAACAAACCGCCGATCACAGCCAGTACGATCTCGTGTTTGGTGGCGACAGCAACGGTGCCGAGCATGCCGCCGAGCGCGAGCGAACCGGTGTCGCCCATGAAAATCGAAGCGGGCGGGGCGTTGAACCAGAGGAAGCCTAAGCCCGCGCCGAGCACGGCGCCGCACAGTACCGCTAGCTCGCCGGTGCCGGCCACATAATGGATTTGCAGATAATCGGCGAAGACGGTGTTGCCGGAGAGATAGGCAACCATGCCGAAACTCGCCGACGCGATCATCACCGGGACGATGGCAAGCCCGTCCAGTCCGTCGGTGAGGTTAACCGCATTGCCGGCGCCAACGATGATGAACATGGCGAACAGCACAAAGAACCAGCCGATATTAAGCACCGCTTCCTTCAGGAACGGAAATACCAGCGAGGTGGAGAACGGCGCATGGCCGAGCCTGACCAATGCCAGGCAGGCGAGGCCCGCAATGCAGGTTTCAACGACGAGCCGGATGCGCCCGCCAAAGCCATCATGGGACTGCTTGGTCACTTTAAGATAATCGTCGTAGAAGCCGACCAGCCCGAAGCCGAGCGTCACCCACAGCACGATCCAAACGTAAGGATTGGTTGGATTGGCCCACAGCAAGGTCGAGACCAACATCCCGGACAGGATCATCAATCCTCCCATCGTCGGCGTTCCGGCCTTGGCGATAAGGTGCGACTTCGGGCCATCGCTGCGGATCGGTTGGCCTTTGCCTTGCAGAAGCCGAAGCCGGTCGATGATCTGCTGGCCGAACAGGAAGACGAAGAACAGCGCCGTAATCACCGCTCCGCCGGTGCGGAACGTGATGTAGCGAAACACGTTGAGCACCGACAGCTTGTCCGACAGATCGACCAGCCAATAGAGCATTTGCCCTCAACCTTCCGCGGAGGCTTCTTCGAAGCGCTCGTGGCGCGGATAGCTGCGCTGGAGGGCCTTGACGATCGGCGCCATGCGCGAACCAAGCGAGCCTTTGACCATCACAACATCGCCGGCGCGGATTGCCTGCACGACTTGCGACTCAAGTGCGCTCGAGTTCTCTGCATAGCCGCCGCGCCGGCTCACGGGAAGGGCCTGCCAAAGCGCGTGCATTAATGGCCCGCAACAAAAGACCAAGTCGACGCCATTGGCAATCACCGCATCGGCCAAGGCACGATGCAAATCGAGGGCCTCGGGACCGAGTTCCAACATGTCGCCGAGCACGGCGATGCGCCGGCTTTGCGGCCCAATGGATGATTTGCCAAGCACCGCCAATGCAGCTTGGACCGAAGCGGGATTGGCATTGTAGCTCTCATCGAGAATTAATGCGGGACCGCCGGGAAGCTCAATTTCGATCGGCGCTCCACGGCCCGGCGCTGCGTGCAATTCGGCAAGCGCCAAGGCGGCAAGGGCGAGATCGGCGCCGACCAATTCGGCCGTCGCCAGGACTGCAAGCGAGTTGATGACCAGGTGCCGTCCCGGTGCGCCGATCTTGTAACTAAAGCGCGTGCCGAGGATTTCCGCTTCGACGGCCGAGCAGCGCGCGTGCAACGCGCATTTGATCAACCGCGCATCGGTCCCGGCATGCTCGCCAAACGATATGACACGTTTGACGCCCGCTTGCAGCGCGCGCTGCTCGAGCTGCGCAAATTGCGCGATGTCGCGATTAATGACGGCGGCGCCGTCGGCCGCCATGCCGGTAAAAATTTCCGCCTTCGCATCGGCAATGTTGGCCAGCGAGCCGAGAAATTCGAGGTGCACCGGCGCGATCGTGGTAATGATCGCCACATCCGGCCGCGCCAGCCGCGCCAATGGCGCGATCTCGCCGGCGTGGTTCATGCCCATTTCGAATACCGCATAACGCGCGCTTGACGGGCAACGCGCCAGCGACAGAGGCACGCCCCAATGATTGTTGTAGGAGGCGACCGAAGCGTGGGTTTCGCCGTCTTTGGACAGAGCCAGCCGCAGCGCCTCCTTGGTTCCGGTTTTGCCGACCGAACCGGTCACGCCGATCACCTTGCCCTGCATGCGGGCCCGGGCGGCGGCCGCGAGCTTGCGCAAGGCCGCGAGCACGTCATGAACGACCAGCAAGCGCGCATCCGCTGGAAATTGCGTCCGCCGCTCGGCCGCGACCACTGCAAGGGCTGCGTTGGCGGACAACGCGGCGGCGACAAATTCATGACCGTCACGATGGTCGCCGCGAATGGCGAAGAACGCTTCTCCAGGCGCAGTGCTCCGGCTGTCGATCGAAAGGCCAGATACTGAAGTCGGAAGCGCGCCTTGGCGCTCGGCCGCCATCGCACTCGCCATTGCGTCGAGGGTCCACAACGCGCGCGCGGTCATGCTGCAAGTTCCTTCAGCGCGGCAGCGACCGCTTCATGATCGCTAAACGGCATGATCCGGTCGCCGATGATTTGGCCGGTTTCATGGCCCTTGCCGGCAATCAGCAGGATATCACCGGCGCGTAATTCGGCGACGGCGCGGCGGATCGCCTCGCGGCGGTCGCCGATTTCGATCGCGCCGGGCGCGGCGCCGATGATCGCGGCGCGGATCGACGCTGCGTCTTCGCTGCGGGGATTATCGTCGGTAACAATCACACGATCCGCCTTGGCGACGGCAACGGCCCCCATCAACGGCCGTTTGCCACGATCCCGATCGCCGCCGGCACCGAATAGCACGACGAGACGGCCGGCCGCATAAGGACGCAGTGCCTCAAGCGCCTTCGCCAGTGCGTCGGGCTTGTGGGCGTAATCGACGAAAATTTGCGCGCCGCGGTTTTCGCCGACGCACTCAAGCCGTCCCTTGGCTCCTTCGAGACGTTCCAGCGCCGCGAATACCGCATCGGGCTTGTCGCCGGTGGCGATGCCGAGCCCGGCCGCCATCAGCGCATTCTCGGCTTGGAATTCGCCGACCAGCGGCAAACGGATACGATAACGCTTGCCACCATGTTCGATCTGCAAGATTTGACTGAAGCCATCGCGCGCGGCTTCGACCAGCCGGATTGCCGTTCCGTTGCGTCCGACAGTCGTGATGGCCAGTCCGCGTGCTGCTGCGGCGGCGCTCACATCTTGTCCGTGGTCGTGATCGACGCTGATGACGGCGGCCGCGCCCTTCGGCAGCAAATCTTTGAACAGCCGCAGCTTGGCGGCGAAATACGCGTCGAAACTCGGATGATAGTCGAGATGGTCGCGCGTGATATTGGTAAAACCCGCAGCGGTAATGCGCAGGCCATCGAGCCGGTATTGGTCGAGGCCGTGCGAGGAGGCTTCGATCGCCAAGTGGGTCACACCTTCGCCTGCGAGCGCTTCAAGCGAGCGATGCAACCCGACCGCGTCGGGCGTGGTCAGCGCTCCATACGTTTCGCCGCGCGGCGAAACGATGCCGACGGTCCCAACGCTGGCCGCGTAATGTCCGTTGATCGTCCAGATCTGGCGGACAAACGAGGCCACCGAAGTTTTGCCGCTCGTTCCGGTCACCGCAGCAATGATTGCGGGCTGGCGCGAGAAGAGCTTTGCCGCAATCGAAGCAAGCGCACGTCGCGCATTGGCAACATGCAAAAATCCGATTTCGCTCGGCAGCGGTTTTGCCGGCCTACGCTCGGCAACCACCGCCACTGCGCCTGAGGCGATCGCTGTATCGACGAACTGCAATCCGTCGGCCTTGCCGCCGGCGACGGCAACGAACAGATCGCCACGCTTGACCGTGCGGCTGTCCGCCGTCACGTCGCGGATTTCGATTTCGGCATGGCGCGCCTCGAACTTTGCGTCTGCGGGCGCAACGTCGCCAAGCTTCATGTCAAGCTTCTTGCTTATTACTGGCGGCTCCGGTCGTCGGGGCGACCACCGGCTTACCTGCTTTCCCGCAGTGTGGCCAGTATCAGCTGATCTGCGTTCGGCAGGTCCATACGGGGCGCGATGCCAAGTAGTGGTGCGATCCGTGCAACCACGGCACCCCCCGTCGGCACGGCGTTCCAACCCGACGTTTTGAAGCCATGCGTCTCGTGCGTCGCGTGCGGCTCGTCCAACATGATCAACAAGAGGTAGCGCGGCTGATCCGCCGGCAACACCGCCATGAAATCGGTCAAGACCTTTGCCGAGGAATAGCGCCCGTTGACGACTTTATCCGCAGTTCCAGTCTTGCCGCCGATATAATAGCCGGGCACGTCGGCTTTGGCGGCAGTTCCGCGTTCGGCATTCAGCCGCATCAGATAGCGCATGATGCCGCTCGTTTCCGGCTTGATAACGCGTTTGCCGAGCGATTGCGCTTCAGCCTCCGAGCGTTTGAGGAATGTCGGCGGAATGAGAACGCCGCCATTCACCAGCGCAGCGATGCCCATGGCGGCTTGCAGCGGCGCCACTGACAGCCCGTGACCGAACGCGATGGTGGCAGTGTTCAGATTCACCCAGCGTTTGGGCACAATGGGTTCGGCGCTTTCCGGCAGTTCGGTGCGCAAGCGGTCAAGCTGACCCATTTTTTTCAGGAAGGCTTTGTGACCGTCGATGCCGACGGCGAGCGCCATGCGCGCAGCGCCGATATTGGAGGAGTAGGTGAAAATCTCCGGCACCGAGAGAATGCGGTGCTGTGCCTCGAAGTCGTGAATGTCGAACCGGCCCATATGCAGCGGCACGCGCGCATCGAAGGTCGACTTCAGCGTTGCTTTGCCGGAATCGAGCGCCATGGCCACGGTGAAGGCCTTAAATGTCGATCCCATTTCGAAGACGCCGGTCGTCAACCGATTGATGCGCGACGGATCGAGCGCCTGGCGCGGATTGTTCGGGTCGTAATCCGGCTCCGACACCATCGCCACGACTTCGCCGGTTCGCACATTGAGGACGAGACCGGCGGCGGCGAGCGCGCCGAACTTCACGCGCGCCGCGGCTAGTTCCTCATGCAGCACGTGTTGAACGCGCAGATCGACCGCGAGCGCGACCGGATTTTGCAGCCGGTCCGTCGCTAGGCCAGCCATGTGCAAGGCAGCAAGTCCTTGGCCGTCGAGCCACTTTTCGATGCCGGCGATGCCCTGATTATCGATATTGACGTGGCCGATGAGATGCGAAATCTCGGCTCCATCGGGGTAATCGCGTTTGTTTTCGTTGAGAAAGCCGATGCCTGGCAGGCCTTGCCGGTAGATTTCGCGTTGCTGCTCCGGCGTGACGTCACGTTTGAGCCAAATGAAACCCCGCTTCGACGAGAGCCGCTCGCGCAGTTCACCGACGTCGAGATCCGGCAGATCTGCCGTGAGCAATTCCATCGCTTCGTCGACGTCGATCAGACGGCGAGGCTCGGCATAAAGCGACGGCACGCGCACGTCGGTGGCGAGAACTTTGCCATTGCGATCGAGAATATCGGGCCGGGCGGTTGCGATCGCATCGCTCGAAACGACACGATGCGCGATGTGACTGTTGGAGGCTAGCGCAAACATGAGAAGTCGCGCGGCGACGATCGAATAGACGGCGGCGAAGGCCAATATGGCCAGGCCAATGCGGGCCCGCGCCTTGGCGTGACGGTCGATTGCACTGCCGTAAAGAATCTTGCCGAGGAACCAATGCCACTGGCGATGCCATCGACGAGTTGCGTGCGCGATCACGGGTGCGGCTGCCCACTGCGCCATGGCGCTCATTATCGTAACCCCGTCGGCGGGCCGTCCGGCTTCTGCCGCAGCGGCAGAGTGCCGGTCGTATCGATCGTTTTCGGCGGTTCGAAGTTTTCGATTATGCTGCCGATTGGGTCGGCGCGCGCAGTGCTATCCTGGGCGGGCCGCTCGGGCAGGCGATCGAGCGAGTCGAATTGCGTGGGGGCGATCGACCGCAGCGGCAAGAATCGCTTCGCCAGAGTTTCGATCCGCGCCGGGTTGTCGAGCTTTTCCCACTCGGCACGCAAGGCCGCAACTTTGTCACGCTCCTGGCGCAGCTCGCCGCGGAGCTTGGCAAGACGCTCGGCCTGAACGGTGGCATCGAATTTGATGCGATAGACGTAAACGGCGGCGAGCACCAGCATCCCAATCACCAGGAAATTAAGGAGGCGCAGGATCAAGGCCGGCCTCGCATAATGTCTGCAAGCTTCGGCAGCGGCGGCAGCAGATGTTCGACGCTGCCTGCGCGGGCAGGCGCGTCGGTTCGCTCCGCGGCCCGCAACTTGGCCGAGCGCGCCCGGGGATTGGCGGCGAGTTCGGATGCGTCCGGCGTCTCAGGTCGCGGGGTAAGCACGCGGAAGGTTGGGGGCGGCGCCGTGATTTCGGGGCGATGCCTTGAGCCCGCGGGGCGGCGGCTGCGCTCGGCGAGGAAAGTCTTAACGATGCGATCTTCAAGCGAGTGGAAGCTGACAGCGACAAGTCGACCTGCCGGCTTAAGGGCCCGCTCGGCAGCAGCCAGCCCGAACGCCAGTTCAGCGAGCTCGTCATTCACGAAGATGCGCAGCGCCTGAAAGGTTCGAGTCGCCGGATGAATTGCCGCTTGCCGCGTGGGGACCGCCGCCGCCACGATCTCAGCCAGCGCGCGGGTTGAATCGATCGCTCGGCTGCCGCGGGCGCGGACAATCGCCCGGGCGACGGCGCGGGCATGTTTTTCTTCTCCCAATCGGGCGATGATCGCGGCGAGATCGCGTTCTCCGGCCTGCGCGATGACGTCGGCGGCACTCGGCCCGTCGTTGCCCATGCGCATATCGAGTGGCCCGTCGAGACGAAACGAGAATCCCCGTACCGGGTCATCAAGCTGCATCGAGGAAACGCCGAAATCGAACACGATGCCGTCAAAGCGGCTCGCGCCATCCACGATCGTCTCCAGAGTGGAGAAGCGGTCCTCGAATAGCGTAAGCCGGCCGTCCGCTTGTTTGGCGAGCGATGCACCTTGGGCAATGGCAGCGTGGTCGCGATCGATCGCAATCACGTGCGTGTTCGCAGTCTGCAAAATCGCCCGCGTATAACCGCCGGCGCCAAAGGTCGCGTCGAGGTACAGACAGCCGGGTTTGACCGCGAGCCATTCGATGGCGTGGCGGGCGAGCACGGGAATGTGACGAGCTGGTCCGCCAGCGACAGCATTGCTGTCGCTGCCCGATGTCATTCCCGTGCTCCGAGCGGTTTTGCCGCCGCCACCCGGGTGCCCAGTTCCTGCTTGAAAGCGCGGACCTTCTCGGTGGCCTCCGCGAGTTCCGCGCGAAAGCGGCTGGGCTCCCAGATTCGAAATTTGTAGCCAAGGCCCACAAATGTCGCCGCGTCGGTAATCCCGGCATGGGCCTTGAGACTGTCGGTCAGTACCACCCGACCCTCGCTGTCGAGTTTGAGCGTTTCGCTGGTGCCATAAAGCGACAGCGCGAACTGCTCCCGCTGTTCGGAATAGGGCGGATAGCCGGCGATGAGCGTTTGTATCTCGGCCAGCAAAGCATTGCCGCCAGCATCGAGAGCCGGCCGGTCGAGGGCCGGATAACAATAAAGTCCATCGAAGCCATCGCGGGCCAAAACTGCGCGAAATGCCGCCGGGACCGAAACACGCCCCTTCGCATCGAGACGAAGCATGCAGTGGGACACAAACTGGTCCATCTCGCCCCTCGCGGCCCGGCTCGGGCGCAAACCAGGGCCCCGCGAGCCGTTGCGGCTGGGCCGGAGCGCCTGGGACCGCATGCCAGAATGGGATAAGATGGGCTATCATGGGTAAGTGTGGCCGTCAACGGGCCGCCAGCCCGTTCAGCAGCAATGGATCGCAGCCGATTAGTGATCCTTAAACTTAAGGAAGAGTTGAAGCCGGCCTGGGCGCTGGGTCGCGTGGACCACCAGGCTGTTTGGCACTCTCGAGCCGCGTCTGGTTCGACGAGATCGGCTCGCCTTGGTTATTTCTGTGAGTCATGCGCAAATCAGCTTGTCGCCCATCGCCCTTCTCCTAGAGTCGAGTCCATGTCGGGTTCCACGTCGCGTCCCGTACCCGATTCCTGCGTCGTCGCCGAAATCAGGCCGTCGCCGAACCACGGCGAGCGCAGCGGCGGCCGGCAGCCGAATATGATTGTGCTGCACTATACCGGCATGCCCGATGCCGAGTCGGCACTGGTGCTATTGTGCGCTGCCGGCAGCAATGTCTCAGCGCACTATTTCGTCTTCGAGGACGGCCGTATCGTGCAAATGGTTCCGGAAAGCCGTCGTGCCTGGCACGCCGGCAAATCCGAGTGGGCCGGCGAGACCGATATCAATTCCTGCTCGATCGGAATCGAAATCGCCAATCCGGGGCACGATCACGGCTATCCGGATTTTTCGAAACGGCAGATCGCGGCAGTAACGGCGCTCTGCCGGAGCATCCAGACCCGCAACACAATTTCCCCGGTCCGCGTCTTGGCCCATTCGGATGTTGCGCCGGCGCGCAAGCAGGATCCGGGGGAGAAATTCCCTTGGCGCGCGCTTTATGAATCCGGCGTCGGGCACTGGGTCAAACCGGCGCCGATCATGAATTTTGGCCAAATCCTGGAGCTGGGCTCCCGCGGTGACGCGGTGATCGCGCTGCAAAAATCTTTGCTGGAATATGGCTACGGCGTCGGTATCAGCGGCGAGTACGACTCGACGACTTTCGAGGTCGTGACAGCGTTTCAGCGCCACTTCCGCCCGGAGCGGATTGATGGCATCGCCGACCCGTCGACGCGCAGCACCCTCCAGGAGCTGCTCGCCAGCAGAGGGCGCGCCCGCACGATCGCTGCTCGGGCGTGAGGCGCCATGCTGCGCGCGGCACCCTGATCCTTAACTTCATGCCGCACCGATCGGCCGGGTGACTTGACGGGCGTGCCCGGCATGCCCATCCCTATTCTCGTCAGTCGGTCGGACGGCCGCTCCGGCGGAACCGAAAGGTTGCCGGAGAGGAAAGTCCGGGCTCCGCGGACAAGCGGTGCCGGATAACATCCGGCGGGTGCGAACCCAGGGACAGTGCCACAGAAAACATACCGCCGCGGCGTGTTGCGTTAGCAGCGGTAAGGGTGAAAAGGTGCGGTAAGAGCGCACCGCACTGGCGGTGACGCCAGCGGCAGGGCAAACCCCACCGGGAGCAAGACCGAATAGGGACGGCGCGAGGCTGGTGCGTACGCACCTGCTTCGGGATCGGTCCGGATTCTGCCGTCCGGGTAGGTTGCTTGAGACGCCGGGCAACCGGCGTCCCAGAGGAATGGCCGTCACGCATGCGAATACGTTCGCATGCCGTCCAGAACCCGGCTTATAGGCCGGCTGACGTGAAAATAAGGGCGCTCGGCGGTAACCCCGTCGGGCGCCCGCCAATTTTGCGGCCCGCTTTGGCACAGGTTTTGAATGCCCGTCGTAGGGGGCGACGTCGGGCACCGTCATGCAGCCGCCGCAAGAATTACGGCCAGTTTCTCCTTAAAACGACCACTTAAAAGGGAAATTATTCCAAATTATGGAGCAAAAATTGCCAGAGCAGAAACATCATTCTATTTCTAAGGTGATGAGCCGCAAGCCCGAACCCATTCGGCCGGCCCGGATCGCCCCCTTATCGCGGCTGCCGGCCTTCTTCGCACTGCAAGGCAAGCGCGTCATCGTTGCTGGCGACAGCGACGCGGCTGCCTGGAAGGTGGAGCTTCTTGCCGCCGCGGGCGCGCGTGTCGATGTTTTTGCCCCGCGGCCATGCGACGGTATGATTGCGCTCGCTGCCGCGTCTTCCAGCGATGCCATTGCTCTCCATCAACGCAGCTGGACAATGCGCGATTTCGCCGGCGCGGCAATTTCCGTGGCCGATTGCCCGGACGACGATGCGGCGGCGCAATTCGCCGCGGCAGCGCGCGGCGCCGGTGTGCCGGTGAACGTCATCGACCGGCCGGCCTTCTGCGATTTCTCGTTCGGCGCGATCGTCAACCGCTCGCCGCTCGTCATCGGAATTTCCACCGAGGGCGCCGCGCCAGTGTTCGGGCAGGCGATCCGAGCCAAGATCGAAGTGCTGATCCCGTCCGGATTTGCACGCTGGGCGGCGGCGGCTCTGGCGTGGCGGCCGCGCATGCGCGCGCTCGCTTTGCCGTTTCGTGCCCGTCGCACCTTCTGGGAGAGATTCGCTGCGCGCGCTTTGGCTGCACCCAATCGCGCGCCGACCGAGGCGGAGCTCGACGGCCTGCTCGCTCCGGCAGCCGGGGCAGCAGGATCAGTCATCTTGGTCGGCGCCGGACCCGGGGATCCCGAATTACTGACCTTGCGCGCGCTGCGCGCGTTGCAGTCGGCGGATGTGATTCTGTTCGATGATCTCGTCTCGATCGACATTCTCGATTTCGCGCGGCGCGAGGCAAAGAAGATGCTTGTCGGCAAGACCGGCCACGCGCCGTCATGCCGCCAGGACGAGATCAATGCGCTGATGGTCTCGCTTGCCAAGGCTGGTCGGGCCGTTGTGCGCCTTAAGGGCGGCGACCCGATGATTTTCGGCCGCGCCGACGAGGAAATCGCGGCCTGCCGCACCGCGGGAATCGCCGTCGAGGTTGTGCCCGGCATCACCAGCGCCCAAGGCGCTGCTGGCCGGCTCCTTGTCTCTTTGACGCGCCGCGGTGCGGCGCCCCGCCTGCAATACATCACCGGTCATAGTCATGACGGTAAATTGCCGGCGGACATCGATTGGCAAAGCCTCGCCGATCCCGCGGTGACGACCGTCGTCTACATGCCGACCAAAACGCTGCCCGATCTCGTCGCTGCTGCGCTTAAGGCCGGCATTGACCCGAAAACGCCCGCTGTTGCCGTCATGTCGGCGACGCGCGCCGACGAGCGGGTTATTGCGGCAAACATTGCCGGCTTGCCGGCGCGGCTTGCTGCCGAGCGGCCCTCCGGCCCAGTCATAGTGATGATCGGGCGGGTTTTCGCAGATCAGCTGACAAACACGACAGCCGACAGCTTTATCGCCAGCGACCGGCTGGCGCGGCGAATGGGCTGAGCCGAAGGTTGCATAATCCCGGTTTCGCCGCCTATCTATCCGTCACATGAGCACTGTCAGCGCACCGCCTTCCGCCGCGAGCTCGACGCATTTGCCGCCGCATCAAGCGGGGCTGATCGAGGCCCGGCTGACGGCTATTCAAGATGTCGCGCGCGACACCAAGCTCTACACGTTTGCGCGCGTTGACGGCGGCAAGCTGCCGGCCTATGCGGCCGGCGCGCACATCGATCTGCATCTTCCCAACGGGCTGGTTCGGCAATTCTCGTTGGTCGCGCCGAATTCCGATCCGGATAGCTATATCGTTGGCGTCAAGCGTGATGCCGCAAGCCGCGGCGGCTCGCGCTACATCATCGAGGAAATGCGCGCCGGCGATCAGATCAAGATCAGCCCGCCGCGCAACAATTTCCCGCTGGTCGAGAATGCCGAGCCCGTCGTACTCATCGCCGGTGGCATCGGCATCACGCCGATCTGGTGCATGGTGCAGGAGCTGGCGGCACGCAAACGAGACTGGAAGCTCTATTATTCCTGCCGTTCGCGCCAGGACATGGCCTTTCTCGAAGACTTGCAGAAATTCGATCCGCAATCGATCCATCTGCATTTTGACGATGAGGCAAGCGGGCAATTCCTGGACCTCGCTGCCGCTATCGCCGCGGCACCGGCGAACGCGCATCTTTATTGCTGCGGACCAAATCCGATGCTCAAGGCCTTTGAGGCCGCAGCCGCGGGCCGGCCGCGCAGCAACATCCATATTGAATATTTCACGCCGAAAGACGACGGCGCCGACACACATCTGGGCGGCTTCTGGGTAGAGCTCGCACGTTCCGGCGAGGAATATTTCATCCCCGAGGGCAAGAAGGTTCTTCAAGTGCTCTTTGAAGCCGGCGTCGATGTCGATTACTCATGCGAGCTCGGTATCTGCGGCGCTTGCGAAACGCGGGTTATTTCCGGCATTCCTGAGCATCATGACTCGGTGCTGAGCGAGGAGGAACAGGCCTCCAATGCCAAGGTCATGATCTGCTGCTGCGGCTGCAAGAGCGAGCGCCTGGTACTCGACCTTTAAGCCTGTCCAGTTTCCACTTTCTGGATGATGCTCTAGGATGCTCGCGCAGCGGCGCTGCCGCTGCGCATTCGAGCCAATCAACGGAAATCGGATGGATACGGCCGTCAAAGCGCGCACCGCCAGCAAGTCCGTCGTCAAGGAACGACAGGACCTGCGCGCCTGGATTGATCAATTGCGCGCGGCCGGCGAGCTAACGGACGTCAAAGGCGCTGAACGTGAGTGTGAGATCGGCGGTATCGTCGACATCTATCAGAGCAGAATCGGCAACAAGGCCGTGCTGTTCGATGACGTTCCGGGTTATCCGCGCGGCCATCGCATCCTGGCCAATATTCTGACCTCGGTACGGCGGGTCAACATCACGCTCGGTCTTCGGCCCGACACCAGCGCCACCGATCTTGTTTTGTATTGGCGGCGCTACATGAAGGAGGCGCACGCCATTGCGCCAGTGACGGTGCAAACCGGGCCGCTCTTGCAAAACGTCCGCACCGGCGCCGATATCGATATTTTCAAGATCCCAGTGCCGCGCTGGCACGAGCATGACGGCGGCTACTACATCGGGACCGGCGACATGGTCGTCATGCGCGATCCCGATACCGGCTGGATCAATTACGGCGCCTATCGCGTGCAAGCGCAGTCGCGCAATGCCGCGACGGTCATGTGCTCAAAGGGCAAGCACGGCGATCTGATCCGCCGCCGCTATCATGAACGCGGCGAGCCCTGTCCGATTGCGGTCGTGTGCGGCATGCATCCGGCTTTGTTCATGATCGCCGGGCTGGAAATCCCCTATGGCAGGAACGAATTCGACGCGGCGGGTGGATTGATCGGCGAACCCGTGGAGGTGATCGCCGGACCGCGTACCGGCCTGCCGATTCCGGCGCATGCAGAAATTGCTTTTGAAGGCTTCATCCATCCAAACGATCTGCTCGATGAAGGACCGCTCGGCGAGTGGACCGGTTATTACGCCGGCGGGCTGAAGAAAGAACCGGCGATCCGCATCGAAACCTTCATGCACCGCGACGACCCGATCCTGCTCGGCGCGATTCCGGGAATTCCACCCGACGACGACTCGTTTTACCGCGGCACCTACCGCGCCGGTGCGGTATGGAATCAGCTTGAGGCCGCAGGCGTGCCGGAAGTCAAAGGCGTTTGGGCGCATCCCGCTGGCGGCAGCCGCTTGTGGCTCACCGTCGCCATCAAGCAGCAATATGCCGGCCACGCCAAACAGGCCGGCCTGATCGCTTCCCAATGCCATGCGGGCGCTTATGCCAACCGCTTCGTCGTGGTGGTCGACGACGACATCGATCCATCGGACATGGACAAAGTCGTATGGGCGATGTGCACGCGCTTTGACCCGCGCGAGGGCATGGAGACGCTGCGCGGATGTTGGTCGACCGCGCTCGATCCGATGGCCTATGATGCCGAGGACCCGCGCAACGCGCGTGTCGTGATTGATGCCTGCAAGCCGTTCAATCGGCGCGATAGTTTTCCGCTCGTGGTGCGCGCCAGCAAAGAAGTCGAGGATTTGGTGCGCGCTAAGTTTTCCGATGTGCTGCCGCGCTAAGCCGAAATGACATGAACGAAAAATTCGACATTACGCTCAACATCAACGGCCGCGACTATCCGATCCGGGTCGAGGCGCGCAAAACCCTGGTCGACGCGATCCGCGACGATTGCGGTCAGACCGGCACCCATATCGGTTGCGAACATGGGGTCTGCGGCACATGCACGATCATTCTCGATGACGAGGCGGTGCGGTCCTGTCTGATGTTTGCCGTTCAGGCGCAAGGCAAGAAGATCCGTACGGTCGAGGGCCTCGCCAATGGCGAGGAACTGCATCCCTTGCAGCGCGCCTTCATCGAAAACCACGGCCTGCAATGCGGCTATTGCACGCCCGGCTTTCTGATGCTTGCGACCAATGCGTTGGAGAAAAATCCGAACATCGGCGACGAGGAATTACTCGACGTGCTGGCCTCGAATCTGTGCCGGTGCACCGGCTATCAGAACATCATCAAGGCGGTGCGCGCGGCGCGCGACGAGATGCGGGGGTCCGGCTAATGTGGGTGAGTTACGCTTCGCTAACCCACCCTACAGGTTCAGCGCCGCCAGCGCCGCTTTCGCTACTTCGATGTCCTGCTCGATCTTGGCGCCGCCCGCGGCAACCGCGCCGATCACCTCGCCCTTGACCTCGATTGGAAATCCGCTCGGGACATTGGTGAAGTCGCCCATGCGCACCGACATGGAGAGTGCGTTTTCTTTCGGCGCGTAGCCGGTCGGCAAGCGCTGCGGGGCGGCGGTAATCGCCTTGCGCTGCATGGTGATGATCGAGAAATGCCGCGCCCCATCCATCATCAGGAATGCGATCAGCCGGCAGCTCTGATCGACCACGGCGAACGAAACCTTGCAGCCAAGCGCCTCGTGGCCTCGATCATCTTCAGGCTCGCTTTATGCGTGAGCCCGTGGGTGCTAACAAAATCCGTCATAGGCATTCCCCGTTCCCGACCATTGCGGCCAAATTCAATGACACAGAAGCGGTCCCACCGGCGGCAGTACTTTCATGAGAGGCATAGCCGTGGATAGGAGCGATCCGCCGTCGCACTGGGACCGCGAGGCCGATGTCGTCGTCATCGGCTCTGGCGCGACCGGCTTGCCGGCCGCGATCGTCGCCCGCGAAGCCGGCGCGTCGGTCATCATCGTCGAAACGCAGCCGCACATTGGCGGGCACGCAATTACCAGCGGCGGCAATCTCCCGCTCGGCGGCGGCACGAGCTATCAGAAGAAATACGGCATCGACGATTCGCCTGATCTTTTCTTCCGCGATTTGACCGATTGGTCCGTGGTCGAGAACAACGGTTTCCCGCCCTATCGCTACAACGATCGCGAGATCATCCGCGCCTTTGCCGACAACAGCGTGGCGGCATTCGATTTCCTGCTGGCCCACGGGGTGAGGGTGATCGACCGGCCGATGAACAATATCGGACACGAGATCGGCGTGTCAGTGCCGCGCACGATGCAGATCGACGTTGCCGATTGGCCGATGGTCCATACCGGCAAGCCGGCCGATCCAAACGACCCCGAAATCCGGGCTGGAGCGGGCCTGATTCGGCCGCTGGAGGTCGCGGGGCGCAAGGCCGGTGTCGAGATTCTGCTTGAACATCGCATGACTGCGATTCATCGCGCAGCGCCGAGGGACGGTCGTGTGCTCGGCATTGCGGTGGATCACGGAGGCGCCATTCGCAACATCCGCGCTCGCAAAGCGGTCATCGTCGCCACTGGTGGCTCAACCGGCAACGTCAACTTCCGCCGTATGTTCGACCCGCGGCTCACGGAAGAATATTGCGGGCTCGCCGGCATGCCGTGGTCCGATCAAGACGCCAGCGGCGAGCTTGCCGCCATGGACATTGGCGCCGCCCTCTGGGGACTGTTCAACTACACCGGTGAATTTGGCTCGGGGATCACCAAGCCGGGCGCGATCGGCTGCCAATACGGCTATGTCAATGTGCGCTGGCATCCGGGCAGCGCGGTATTCGCCAAAGCCCGCGCAATCGGGCTGCCCGTCAGTGACTGGCAGAACGTAATCCTTGTCAACATGCCGGGTCGGCGCTTCTACGACGAGACCGCGGGCCACTTTGGCTACAACACCTATCTGAGCGTCAATCCCTATGAGCCGCATAACTACCTCAACGCCAAAAACGCAAAATATAATCCCAGCAATTTCATCAACGCAGCCTTGGCTGGAATTGGCGACGGCCATAACGGCGGCGGACCGATCTGGGCGATCTTCGACGCCGATGCCGTTGCGCGCGAACAATGGCAGCCGACGCCACCGCACGTCGATTACGACGCAGGCTTCTTCTTCACCGCAGATACGCTCGAAGATCTCGCGCGCAAGATCGTGATGAAATACCAGCGCGTGCCGATGCCGCCGCAAAATCTCGTGGACACCGTCGCGCGCTACAATTCATTTGTCGATGCCGAGAAGGATGCAGATTTTGGCAAGCCTGCCCCGCGCTACAAGATCGCGCGGCCGCCGTTTTATGCCGCCTGGGCAACGCCGGTCGTCCATGACACCCGGGCCGGATTGCGCATCAATGGGCGCTGCCAGGTTGTCGACATGAACGGGGTGGTGATTCCCGGGCTCTATTGCGGGGGCGAATCGGCCGGCGGGTTTTCCATGCATGGCCTGCCGCGGGCGATTTGCCAGGGATTCATCGCGGGACGGAATGCGGCGACGGAGAACGACTGGTCTTAAACCGTCGTCTGTGCCACGCCGCGCCTGGCGCGCAGCGCTTCCTTGGCGCCGTCTTTGAACGGCACGCCCGGCGGCAAAACGACCGAGCAGGATCGGACCGTATGATGGGCTGGGTCGACGCCGGGCGGTATGACGCCCTTGTCGACGAGAGCCTTGGCCGCGCGCATCAAACGATGTCGCGCCATGATGATACCGTTATCGGTTGAGACCAGGTTTTCCTTGGTGCGATCGCAGATCGGGCCCATGCTCTCCTGCAACGACGCATCTTGCATGGCAAAGCCGGCGACGCCGCTAAAGGTCTTGCCTGCTTTCTGTGCCGCCCGGTCGATCAGGTAATCGTTGTCCTTGTTGGCGAGCGGCCGATAGGTGCCAGGCACATATTTGCAATGGACGCCTGCGCCATCCTTCATAGCGTCGACCTCGGTCTTGGTCAGCGCCCGCACCGGGTGGAAGTCGTAGGACCAGGCCCAGCAATTCTCGTCATCGATCGGTACCCAGAAGTGGCCATGGATCGGATGATCACCGCGAGGCGGGATCATTGTGAAGCACGGCATGACCCACGGCGTAATCCGCCAATAGTAGTTTCCGCTCTCGGCGTTGCGTCGCGCGCCGATGAACAGCCCGCCCGGTTGCTCAACAACTTCAAAATGCGGCTGCATGTCCGCGAGGTTGTATTGATTGCCCTTGGCGCCTTTGAACAATGGATCGGAGCCCAAGTCGCCGCGGTGCAGGAATGAGACGTGGCTGGAATCGATGCCACCTTCCATCGCTTGCAGCCAGTTGCATTCCTGCAAGCGCTTGGAGACGAAAGTCTGTTCGGGCGGGACCTGCGCGAATTCCCATTCCGGCAGCGGGGGTTTCTTGTCCGCTCGCCCCATATAGGTCCACAGCACGTCGCCGCGTTTTATCAGTGGGTAGGACGTCAGCTTGATTTTGTTGCAGAAGCCGTTTTCCACCGGCTCGGATGGAACTTCGATGCATTGGCCGGTCACATCGTATTTCCAGCCATGATAGGGGCAGCGCAGGCCGCCTTCCTCGTTGCGGCCAAACCAGAGCGAGACGCCGCGGTGAGCGCAGAATTCATCCATCAAGCCATAGCGGCCCCCGGAATCGCGAAACGCGATTAGCCGCTCGGACAGCAATTTGACCCGCACCGGGGGACAATCGTTCTCCGGCAACTCCGCGGCTAACAACGCCGGCAGCCAGTAGCAACGAAACAGCGACCCCATCGGCGCGCCAGGGCCGGTCTGCGTCAAAAGCTCATTTTGTTCTTTGCGGAGCATGGGCGTGATCGCGCATTGCCGCCAGCGTGCACAACGCTGGTGCTTAAAAGTAGGGATTTAACCAGGCACGGGCAAGCTTCGGCAGCGCGCTGCGACCACGCCACGGTTGGCAGAATGTGTAGGTAAGCGTGGTTGCTCTGCCGGCCCAATTACGCTAAGTCCGCCGCTAAAGCATCATCCTGAAAAGTGGGCACCGTTTTTCGGGAAAGATCATGCGCAAACACAACGCTGCCGTGCGGAGAAGTGTAAATGGCCGAGCACGCCGAGATCGAATACGCGACCGCAACGGGCAATGACTATCCCTCTCACGAGGACACCTATCGCAACTTCATTACGCTGGTGAAAGTATCGCTGGCGGTGGTCGTCATGATCCTTATCCTGATGGCGTTTTTCCTGGTGTGATCTGATTGCAGGTGCCGCCAGCGGCGTAACGCGGGAGCCGTGCGGTCGGAGGGTCCATGAAGGTTGCGGTAATTGCCGAAAGCGATGCGGGCGAGCCGCGCGTGGCCGCAACTCCCGAGACCGTCAAGAAAATGATCGGGCTTGGCGCTACGGTTGCTGTCGAGCCGGGCGCCGGTGTTAAATCCGGTATACGCGATGCAGATTACGCGGCCGTGGGTGCGGCGCTGAGCGTCGACGCCGCAAGCGACGCCGACATCGTGCTTCAAGTGCACCGCCCCGAAGGGCAGCAATTGTCGCGTTTGAAAAAAGGCGCGATCGCCATCGCCATAATGGATCCGTACGGCCACGACGGCGCACTCCGCGCGATGGCGGACGCCGGTATCGTCGCCTTCGCCATGGAGCTTTTGCCACGCATCACGCGTGCGCAGGTGATGGATGTGCTCTCGAGCCAGGCCAATCTGGCTGGCTATCGGTCGGTGATCGATGCGGCGGAAGAATTCGGCCGTGCGCTGCCGATGATGATGACGGCGGCGGGCACTGTTCCGGCCGCCCGGGTTTTCATCATGGGAGCGGGCGTTGCCGGCCTGCAGGCGATCGCGACCGCGCGCCGGCTCGGTGCCATCGTGACCGCAACCGACGTTCGCCCCGCGGCCAAGGAGCAGGTCGAAAGCCTCGGCGCGAAATTCATCGCGGTAGAGGATGAGGAGTTCAAAGCCGCCGAAACGGCGGGCGGCTACGCCAAGGAAATGTCGAGGGAGTACCAGGCAAAGCAAGCTGCTCTGGTGGCCGATCACATCAAAAAGCAGGACATCGTGATCACGACCGCGCTCATCCCCGGCCGCCCGGCGCCTCGCCTTGTCACCAAGGACATGCTCGCCTCCATGCGCCCGGGCTCGATCGTTGTCGACCTTGCCGTCGAGCGTGGCGGCAATGTCGAGGGTGTGCGCGCGGATGCGGTGACCGAGACCGACGGCGTAAAGATCGTCGGCTATCGCAACGTTCCGGGGCGGCTCGCCGCGACGGCTTCAAGCCTCTATGCCAAGAATGTCTATGCCTTCCTCGAAATTCTGATCGACAAGAAGAACAAGACCATTGCCGTGAATTGGGAGGACGAAATCGTCAAAGCCACTGCGCTGACCCGCGACGGCGCGATCGTGCATCAAAGTTTCAGGCCGAAGAGCCCGCCATGAAAGCAACTGGCGGCACTTTGCAATGATCACGCTTTCGATCCTCGGCCAGCTTGACCTGATCGCCGCCGCTACCGGCCATGCGCCTGTCGCGGCAAGCGACGCACCGGATCCTTTCGTGTTCCGCCTGTCGATTTTCGTTCTCGCAGTCTTCGTCGGCTACTACGTCGTCTGGTCGGTCACGCCCGCGCTGCACACGCCGTTGATGTCGGTTACCAACGCAATCTCGTCCGTTATCGTCGTGGGGGCGCTCCTGGCCGTCGGCGTAGCGCTCGTCGCCGACGATGCCGGCCCGGTTTGGGCGCGTGCGCTTGGCTTCGTCGCGCTGAGTTTCGCATCGGTGAACATTTTCGGCGGCTTTCTGGTGACGCAGCGCATGCTCGGCATGTTCCAGCGGAAAAAGAAGTGACGGCATGAGCGCCAATCTCGCCGCGCTTTGCTATCTGCTAGCTGCCGCGCTCTTCATTCTGGCGCTGCGTGGCCTGTCGAATCCGGAAACCAGCCGCCGCGGCAACTTGTTCGGCATGACCGGAATGGCGATCGCGATCGCCACTACGCTCGGTTCGCATCCGCCGGCGAGCTACACCGCTTGGGGCCTGGTCGCGGCCGGCATGGCCGTTGGCGGGAGCACCGGTGCCGTCATCGCGCGCCGCGTGCCGATGACCTCGATGCCGGAACTTGTCGCGGCTTTCCATTCGTTGGTCGGCATGGCTGCGGTGTTGGTCGCTGCGGGCGCGCTCTATGCGCCCGCCGCCTTCGGTATCGGCTCCGAAGGCGCCATCCACGGCCAGAGCCTGATCGAAATGTCGCTCGGCGCCGCGATCGGCGCCATCACCTTCACCGGCTCGGTGATTGCCTTTCTCAAACTATCGGGCCGCATGAGCGGAGCGCCGATCATCCTGCCCGCCCGGCACGCTATCAATATCGCGCTCGGACTGGCGCTCGTCGCGCTGATCGCGTGGTTTTTCCAGGCGCAGCAGCACCTCGCGTTTTGGCTCATCGCCACAGTGTCGTTCCTGCTCGGGGTGCTGATCATCGTTCCGATCGGCGGCGCGGATATGCCGGTCGTGATCTCGATGCTCAATTCCTATTCCGGCTGGGCGGCGGCAGGCATCGGCTTCACGCTCGGCAATTCGGCGCTGATCGTGACTGGCGCGCTGGTCGGCTCTTCGGGTGCGATTCTTTCTTACATCATGTGCAAGGGCATGAACCGCTCGTTCATCTCGGTCATTCTCGGCGGCTTTGGCGGCGAGGTCGCCGGACCCGCAGCGCAAACGGGCGACCGGCCGGTCAAGATCGGGTCGGCGGAGGATGCGGCATTCATCCTCAAGAACGCAGGCAAGGTCATCATCGTGCCGGGTTACGGCATGGCGGTGGCCCAGGCGCAGCATGCCCTTCGCGAGATGGCCGATAAGCTCAAAGCCGCCGGCGTCGAAGTGAAATACGCCATTCATCCGGTGGCCGGACGAATGCCGGGCCATATGAACGTGCTGCTCGCCGAAGCCAACGTTCCTTACGACGAAGTCTTCGAACTGGAGAACATCAACTCGGAGTTTCCCCAAGCCGACGTCGCCTATGTGATCGGCGCCAATGACGTCACCAACCCGGCGGCGGAAGACGATCCGAAATCGCCGATTTACGGCATGCCGGTGCTGCAAGTGTGGAAGGCCGGCACGGTGATGTTCAACAAGCGTTCGCTTGCGTCCGGTTATGCCGGCATCGACAATCCGCTGTTCTATCGCGACAACACCATGATGCTGCTCGGCGACGCCAAGAAGATGACCGAAGAGATCGTCAAGGCCATCTAGCCCACGCGAATACACCACGGCGGAATTGCCGCCGCGAAAAACGTTCTCCCGTCAGGCGATGCGGCTTGCTGCGGTCGCCGGCGTGGTGATCGTCGCTGCCTTGCTCTATCGTGGCCTGCACGATCGCTTTTTCCTGCCGGAATGCGATTCCCGATCGCGCCAAGAAAACGCTTGCCGAGATTCTCAAACAGCTCACGCTCGAACCGCTGCGCTACGAGCGGCTCCAGACTGTTTCGACCAGCAATACCCAAGTGGTGTGCAGTGCCACGTTGCCGCTGCCGGATGGCGGCGCGTCGCAGTGGATTACAGTTTTTATTGGCAGGGTAGTCAGGCCAACATCGGATATTTGACGCGGAAGTGAAAAGCCCAAGCTCTATAAAGTCGGCTTGCCATATCCGCCCGCGGTCGGCGTTTGGATGATGATCGCTTCGCCAGCATCGATGACGGTGGCATCGGCGCCCTGCAAGGCTTCCATGCGGCCGTCCTTGCGCTGCACCCAGTTATTGCCGACCTGCCCATCGCCCCCGTCAGCGAGACCGAACGGCGGGACTCTGCGATGTCCGGAAAGAATTGTGCATTCCATTTTTTCCAGAAACCTGATGGTGCGGCGGACGCCATCGCCCGCGTTCCAGCGTCCACGCCCGCCGGAGCCTTTTCGGATGTGAAAATCTTCCAGCAGGACCGGATAGCGAAACTCCAGCACTTCGGGGTCGGTCAGGCGCGTATTGGTCATGTGGGTGTGCACGGCATCGGTACCGGGGAATCCCGGACCGGCGGGCGATCCCGAGCAGATCGTTTCGTAATACTGATACTCGGCATTGCCGAAATTGAGATTGTTCATGGTGCCCTGCGCTGCCGCCATGGCATCGAGCGCGCCGAACAGGCAATTGGTGACCTCCTGCGACGTCTCGACATTCCCGGCGACGACGGCAGCGGGAAATTCCGGCGAGAGCAGTGACTTTTTTGGAATGATGATGCGGATCGGACGCAAGCAGCCGGCGTTCATCGGGATATCGTCGTCGACCATGACACGAAAAACGTAGAGCACGGCCGCGCGGGTCACCGGCTCGGGCGCGTTGAAATTGCTCGGCTGCTGCGGGCTCGTGCCGGTGAAATCGACGGTTGCCTCACGGCGATCTTTATCGACCGTGATCCGTACCTTGATCTTGTTGCCTTGATCGGTCTCGACCGCAAAGGTGCTGTCGTGCAGTCGGTCGATCACGCGCCGCACGCTTTCCGCGGCATTGTCCTGCACATGCCGCATATAGGCGCGCACGACCCGCAGCGTGAAATAACGCACCATTTTACGCAGTTCGCGCAGGCCCATCTCGTTGGCGGCGATTTGCGCTTTGATGTCATTGACGTTCTGGAGCGGATTGCGTGCCGGATATTTGGCGCCGGTGAGCAGCTTGTAGAGTTCCTTCTCGCTGAAGCGGCCGCGCTCGATCAGTTTGAAATTGTCGATGTAGACGCCTTCCTGTTCGATCGTGGTAGCGTTCGGCGACATCGAGCCCGGTGAAATGCCGCCGACATCGGCGTGGTGCCCGCGCGAGGCGACCCAGAACAGGATTTTGTTGCCGTCGAAAACCGGCGTGCAGACAGTGATATCGGGTAAATGCGTTCCGCCGTTATATGGCGCGTTGATGGCATAGGCGTCGCCCGGCCGGATCTTGCCCCTGTTTTCGCGGATGACGGTCTCGACGGCGCGGTCCATCGATCCGAGATGAACCGGCATATGCGGGGCGTTGGCGACGAGCGAGCCCTCGCCATCGAAGACCGCGCAGGAGAAATCGAGCCGCTCCTTGATATTGACCGAGTAGGCCGTGTTCTGGAGCGCAACCCCCATTTGTTCCGCGATGGACATGAAAAGATTGTTGAACATTTCGAGCATCACCGGATCGGCATGAGTGCCGATGGCGCGTGCGCGGACGAGCTTCTGTACCCTCCGTAGCACGAGATGATCCCGTGGCGTCAGTTCGGCCCGCCAGCCTTGTTCGATCACGACGGTCTGATGAGGCTCGATGATGATCGCTGGGCCTTTGATCTTGTGGCCGAGCGCAAGCGTGGCGCGCAGGTAAACGTTCGCGCGCTGCCAATTGCCGCTTGAGAAGAAGCGTG
>Ga0306924_10000113_pt1 | contig 55480 bp, 49 predicted proteins | sample sta12Can44000111_FD_203756 | JGI IMG/M metagenome (GOLD analysis project Ga0306924, IMG submission 203756) | Lab enrichment of tropical soil microbial communities from Luquillo Experimental Forest, Puerto Rico - statanox.12C.anox.44.000.111 (v2)... | ecosystem: Environmental > Terrestrial >... | reverse complement strand
CCATGGCGGCGCTGCGCGTCGAGGCGGCCCGCCGCGGCGCTCCGCTGACGGTGGCGTCGGCCGACTACCCCGGCCCCATCGCGCTGCCGGGGGCGCACCAGCACGCGAACGCGGCGCTGGCCGCGACCGCGCTGCGGCTCCTCGATCGCTCCGGACTCTCCGTCCCCGAGGAGGCGATCGCGCAGGGGATCGCGACCGCGCGCTGGCCGGGCCGCCTCGAGACGATCGGCGGGGTGCTGCTCGACGGCGCGCACAACCCGGACGGCGCGGCCGCGCTCGCGGCCGCCCTCCCCGCGCTGCACCCCGGGCGCCCCGTCGAGCTCGTGTTCGGAGTGCTCGCCGACAAGGATCACGCCCGGATGCTGGCGGCGCTCGGCCCTGCCGTGCGCGCGCTCCACCTCGTCGCGCCCCGCTCGCCGCGGGCGCGCGCGCCGGCGACCTACCGGGATCTCGCCGCGGCGCACGTGACGCGCGTCGACGAGCACGCCACCGCGGCCGACGCCATCGCGTGCGCGCGGCGCGCCGCTGCCGACGGCGCGCTCGTCTGCGTGGCGGGCTCCCTCTACCTCGTGGGCGAGGCGCGCGGACTCCTCGCGGACGACGCCACGAGGGCCGAGCCCGGGTAGCGCGACTTCCCGACGAACCGAGGCGTGCGCCCGGCGCCCCGGCAGGCGAGCCGCCGGTGTCCGCGCAGGAGCTCGCGCGTGGTGGAGAGGGCGACGGCCTCGCTCCGCCGCGCCACCGCCTGTGCATCGAGCACCCCGTGCACACCTTGGAGGCAGTGCGGCAGCTCGACCTCGATCCCGAGACCTCCGGCCCTCCTACGCCTCGACTGGAACGCGTGGACTGGAACGGTCTCCAGCGGAAGAGCCGGTACGAGGTCCGCACGCGCGACGGCTGGACCCTGATGATCACCCGGTACCAGCCGCTGCCGCAGCGCTTCCCGCAGCCCGTGCTGGGCGAGCCGCTCCTCCTCGTCCACGGCTTCTCGCAGAACCGGCACGCCTGGACGAGCGGCGGTTTCGTGAAGCACATGCTCTCGTACGGCGCGGACATCCACGTCCTCGAGCTCCGCGGGCACGGTCTCTCCTCGGTGGAGCTCCAGCGCCAGCGCGCCGCGGCGGCCGGTGAGCGAGTCCCGCACGACCTCGACTACGGGTGGGACATCGACAGCTACTTTCTCGAGGACATCCCGGCCGCGATCGCCGCGGTGAAGCGCGTCACCGGACGCGAGTCGGTCTTCTACTGCGGTCACTCCATGGGCGGGATGCTCGGGTACGGCTACGCCACGCTCGGACGGGACCTCGCAGGTCTCATCACCATCGGGGCACCGGCCGACCCAGGGAAGGGATACCTGCCGCTGCGGTTGCTCGCGCACCTGGGGCCCGCATTCGAGGTCGCCGTCGACGCCGCCTTGCTGGTGCGCTGGGGGCCGATGTGGATCGGCTGGCGGGCTCGCGAGACCCTGCGTCGCGCCCTCGAGCGCGCGCCCGGGGCGACGTCGCGGCTGGCGAGGATGCTCGAGGCGCGCTCGCGGCCCGAGCGGCGGCGCTTCCAGTACTACCCGATGGATCTCCTCCTGCGCCGGCTCGAGCGCGCGCTCGCGGACCCACGCGCGTTCGAGGCGTGGGCGCGTCTGGCCCGGCACCACACGTTCCTCGCCAACCCGGCCCAGATGACGGCCGACGAGGTGCGCTGGCTCCTGCGGGAGGGCGGAGACCGCGAGCCTCGCCAGGTCGTCGCCCAGCTGGCGCGCTGGATCCGCTCGGCCGAGCTGAAGTGCTATCGCACCGGCTACGACTTCCGCGCCCACTTCGCCGACATCCGCGTACCCATGGCGATCATCTTCGGGGACCTGGACCCCCTCGCCAGCATCGCCTCGACGCAAGAGGTCTACCGCGCGGCCCGCAGCGAGTACCTGCTGTGGCGGCCCGTGAAGGGGAACAGCCACCTCGAGCTGACGATGGGACGAGACGTCCGCCAGATCTGCTTCGACGTGAAGAACCTGATCGAGTTCGCGCGAAAGTACCCGATGCCACATGAGGCCGAGGTGCGGCCGCCCGTCGTCGGCGAAGCGGAGATGAACACCCACATCCGCGTAACCTGACGCCTTTTTAGCGGTGGATCGACCTGCCGTGCTAACGTGCGCTCGACCTCCCGACCGGAGCGCACGATGCGTCTTTCTGCCTTGCTGCTCAGCACCCTCGCCGCTGCCGCCGCCACGGCTCCGGCTCGCGCCGCGGATGGGCCGAACGTCGTCACCCGGGTCGAGGTGAAGGCGCAGGGTGGCGCGACCACCGTCACGATCCACGGGTCGCGTCCGCCCAACTTCACGACGTTCTCGATGGTCGACCCTCCCCGGTTCGTGATCGACCTGGCCGAGAGCGCGCTGCAGGGGATCCCCGAGGACACGGCCGTCGACGACGGCACCGTTCGGGTCGTGAAGAGCCTCAACTACGGGAGCGGCGAGACCGCCATCGCTCGCGTCGTGATCGCTTTCCAGCGCGACGTCGACCCGCCCGAGGTCCAGGCGTCGGGCAACGACCTCGTGGTGAAGGTCGGCAAGGCTTCAGCCCCGGTCGACGTGGCCGCGGCTCCGGCGGCTGCTCCGGCTGCGGCTCCGGCTGCTCCGGTACCCGCGGCCGCGCCCGCTGCTGCGGCGGCCGGCGAGCTCGCGGCCGCGACCACGACGACCACGACCGCGAACGCGAACGCGACGCCCACACCGACACCGCTCGAGCCGGCTGCGAAGGCTGCCACGGGCGAGGAGAAGGCGCGGCAGGAGCGTGAGAACGACGAGATCAGGGCCTGGAAGGAGGCGCGCCGGCTGGAGCAGCAGCGGCACGAAGCCGACTCCAAGGCGCAGGTGACGCAGCTCTCCTCCGCGGCCCAGGCTCAGGAGGAGGCGCGAAAGCAAGCCGAGGCCGAGCACAGCGAGCGCGCCGCCGCCGAGGCGCGCGTGCGCGTGGCCGAGGCGAAGGTGGCCCGTATCGCCGCGACGGGCGCGGCCGTCCCGGCGGAGGACGCGAAGGCGCTCAGCGACGCGCGGCTCGCGCTCGCCGAGATCGACGCGCGCCTCGCGCCGCCGCCGGCTCCGTCGGTCGTCCCCGAGGCGAAGCCCCCTCTCGAGGCGACGTCTGCTCCTGCCGTCGAAACCAAGCCCGCTCCAGAGGTCCCGTCGCCTGCGCCTGCCGTGGAGTCGCTGCAGGCGCAGGCGCCGGCGCCGGTCCAGCCCGCCGCGGTCGAGCCCGCCCCGGCGCCCGTTCCCGCTTCCGCTCCGGTCGAGCCGGCGCCGCAGGCGGCTCCGGAGCAGCAGGTCGCGGCCGCGCCAGAGCCTGCCAAGGCCGAGGCCGCCCCCGTCGCGGCGACCGCCGAAGCGAGCGCCGCCCCGCCGGTCGTGGCGAAGCCGGTCGAGGAGCTCGCGGAGCCGAAGGCGCCCGAGCACCACCCCGCGCTCTCCGCGAGCGAGCGCCGCGAGGCCGCGAAGCGCGAGGCGGCCGAGGCGAAGCTCGCCGCGAAGCGCGAGGCGGCCGAGAAGCGCAAGGCGGAGATCGAGGCGAAGCTCGCCGCGAAGCGCGAGGCTGCGGAGAAGCGCCGGGCGGAGCTCGAGGCGCGGCGTACGGCGAAGGCCGCGGTCGCCGCCCAGAAGCCCCTCGAGGTGCGCGAGCTCGGCTTCCGCCAGCTCCCTTCGGCGTCGCGCGTCTTCGTGCGCCTCTCCGACGCGCCGCGCTTCCAGATCGTCGAGGCGGGCGAGAAGCTCATCCGCGTCGAGCTGCCCAACACGAGGGTGGTGCGCCACAACGACAACCGGTTCCTCGACACCTCGTTCTTCCCCGGCGCGGTGGCGATGGTCACGCCCCGCCGCCAAGGCTCGGCGACGATCCTGGAGATCGCGCTCAAGGAGAAGGTGGCGTACCAGCAGAAGGTCGAGGGAGACACGCTCGCCATCGACTTCGAGCAGCCTTCCGCCAAGCCCGCTGCGCCGTAGGGTTCGTAGTAGGCTGCGCGGCGCGTGCTCGCCGCCCTGCTCCTCGTCGCCCTCGCCGCCGAGCCCGCCCCGGCGCCGCCGCTCGAGGTGCTCGAGGCGGGCGAGGTCGACTACGACGTCGCGACCGGCCGAGGCGTGGCGCGGGGCGGCGTGGTGCTGCGCCGCGGCGCGGTGTTCCTCCGGTCCGAGACGGCCGCCTACGACACCCGCACCGGCGACGTGGACGCGGCCGGCTCGGTGCTCCTCACCGAGCCCGGCCGCGCGGTCGCGGCGAGCCGCATGCACGCTGTGCTCGACGGGCCTTACAAGGCGCGCGACGTGGTCGCCTTCCTGAAGGGCACGCCGCTCGACCTCTCCACCTGCCGCACGCTCGACGAGGCGCGCGGCCGCGGCCTCAACCGGCTCACGCTGCACGGTGGCGTGGTCCACGGCGAGACCGGCGCGCCCGACTTCGAGATCGAGCACGCCAACATCACGCTGTGCGACTGCGGCGCCGAACCGCCGTCGTGGGAGATCCACGCTCACCACGCCGACGTCATCCCGGGGAAGCGGGCGCTGCTCACCTGGCCCGTCATCTACCTCACGCCGCGGTTGCCCTACGTGGGCGGCGTGACGGTGCCGGTCCTCGTGCTACCCGCGCTGTATCTGCCGCTCGGCGAACGGCAGACGGGGCTCCTCTTCCCGGTGCTGAACTTCGGCGGTCAGGTGAATGGCGTCTCGCAGCCGCTCTTCATCACGCTCGGTCGGAGCTGGGACGCGACGGTCACCGCGGACTACAACTTCGGCGGCGCGACGGAGCGCGTGAAGGGACCCGGCACGAGCCTCCAGCTGCGCTGGGCGCCGGTCGAGGGGGCGAGCGGACAGATCCAGTTCTCGCTGCTCCATGGCGGGATCGGTGGGTGGCCGGGAGGCGTGGCCCTCCCGCCCGGCGGGTACCGGCTCGCGCTGTCCGGGTTCCACCGCCAGAGGTTCTCGGATCGCACCTACTTCGCCGCCGAGCTGGGCCTCATCGGCGATCCGCTCTGGGTGCAGGACCTCACGGGCGACGCGCTGCTGCGCGGGAACGAATACCGCCGGAGCGCGGTGGCTCTGACCCACCGCACGGACGACCTCCTGCTCGAAGCGGACGCCGCGTACCACCTCCCGCTGGCGCACCTCGACAGCGGGAGCGCGCAGCGAGGGCCGTACGGCGTCTTCGGCGCCGATCTGAAGACCTTCCACCGCCTCCCCTCCGCCTCCCTCTCGCTCTTGCCGACGCCGGTAGCGGGACCGCTCCACGCCGGAGGGTTCCTGTCCGTCTCGAGGTTCGCCCCGCTGTACGGCGTCACGGGAGACCAGGGCGTGAACGGCATCGGCCCCGGCGAGCGGGGCTGGGGCGCGGAAGGCTCGCCGCCCGACGCTGGCGAGGGCGACGGGCGGTGGGAGGGACCGGGTCCGGGTGGCCCAGGGGAGAGGCTCGCCGCGAGCCGGCTGCTGGCGCGCCTCGAGCTGAACGCGCCCCTTCGATGGCGGGCGCTCTCCGTCGAGCCGTGGGCCGCCGCGACCGCCGCGGGCTACGCGTTCGAGGCGGGACCGGATCCGCAGCTCGACGCCCGCGCCGCCGGCGGCCTGGCGCTCTCCACGGAGATCGGGCGCACCTTCGGGACGGGCGACGCGCGCATCCGCCACGCCATCGAGCCGCGCGTGGAGTGGCGGGGCGGGACCGGGCAGGCCGGGCCGGCGCTGCCCAACTACGCCTACGACGAGCTCGACGTGGCGCTCCCGGCGCGAGTGGTGAACGCGCAAGGCCTCGTGACGCCGCAGCGGACGCTCTCCGCGACACCCGGGTCGTTCTCCCAGGTGCGCCTGACCCTCCGCAACCGGCTCATCGCGCCTGCAGGCCACCTCTCGAACGCGTTCCTCGAGCTCACGCTCGGGCAGGACCTCGATGCGGCAGCGGGCCGCGCCTCGGAGACGTGGGCCCAGGGCGCCCTCCGGCTGCCGTTCTTGTCGCTCGATGCGCGAGCCGGCTTCCGTGCCTTCGGGGCCACGACGCCGGCCGGCACGCCCGAGAACGCTCCCTCCTCGCGCCTCGACGCGTTCACGGAGCTGGCGGGCGCGGTCACGTTCTTCGACCGCCGCGGCGACAACCTGCACGCGACCTTCACCGCGCTCGGCGCCGGCGCTTCACCTCGCGTGATGGCTGGCCTGGAGCCGTTCTTCGATCCGCGCCCGTTCGCGGCGGACGCATTCGCGCTCGGCTCCGTCGGAGCGGGTACGCACCTCAGCGGCGCGACGATCAGCTACGACGCGCTCTTCTACGGGCGCGAGCTCGCGGCCGCGCCCGTGTGCGCGAATGGCTCCACGAAGAGCCGGGAGCCGCACGTCTACCAGCACCAGGCGTCGTTCGTGTGGGACTCGCCGTGTCACTGCTGGAAGGCCGGCTTCAGCGCGATCCTGAACGAATGCGACGACCACCCGCGGTTCCAGCTCATCGTCGACCTCTCCTCGATCGCGGCCGGAACGAGCGGCGCCCTGGGGCACTGACCCGGGGGCCCGGACCCGCGCCGACGAGGAAGCGGTTGACACTCTGGCCGGCGGCCACCTAGGAGACCTAGAGGAGAGGATCGAACCTGGCCCGCGAACGCCCAGCCCCCCGTCCGAGCGAACCGGCCCTGCCGGAGGCCGCCGAGCCCGAGAAGCGGCGCGCCATCTTGCACGCGGCGGTCCGGGTGTTCGCCGAGAAGGGCTACCACGGCTGCCGCATCGCGGACGTGGCGCGTCAGGCGGGGGTCGCCTACGGCCTCGTCTACCACTACTTCCGCAACAAGGACGAGCTGCTCGAGAGCGTCTGCGCCGAGCAGTGGACCCTGTTCGTGCGGGCGCTCCGCGCCGCCAGCGAGGGGCCCGGAACCGCCGCCGAGCAGCTCGGGGGCGTTTGCCGCTTCGCCGTCGACGTGTTCCGCACCGCTCCGGCGGCGGTGCGCGTGCTCATGCTCGAGGTGGTGCCGACGCCCAACACCTTCCGCGCCGGCTCCACGCGGCAGACGTTCGAGGAGGCGGTCTCCATCGTCGCCGGCATCGTCCGCCGCGGCGCCACGCGCGGCGAGCTCCGCGGCGACGTCGATGCGGCGGTGGCCGCGACGAGCCTGCTCGGCGCCCTCGAGCTGACGCTCACCAGCATGGTGGCGGGCATCGTGCGCGGGGGCACCGACGACGAGATCGAGCGCGTGAAGCGAGCGCTCGTCGATCAGGTCGTGGGTGGTCTGCTCCCACGCTGAAGTCGCCTTCGGGGTGCGCTCGGGCGCGGCTTGACGCGGCGCGACGGTTCGCTTGCCCGCCGGTTCACCGCGCCCTAGGTCAGGGGGCGTCCGCGCCGGGCGAACGCCCCAGGAGGAACCCACCATGGCACCGCGCGTCCTCGTCTCCGACGACCTCTCCGCGGAGGGCGTCGACATCCTGAAGCGCGCCGGTCTCGCCGTGGACGTGAAGGTGGGCCTCCCGCCGGAGGAGCTGGAGCGGATCGCCGGCGACTACGACGCGCTCGCGGTGCGCAGCGCGACCAAGGTGACCGCGCGGCTGCTCGAGCGCGCCACCCGGCTCAAGGTGGTTGGCCGCGCCGGGGTCGGCGTCGACAACGTGGACCTGGAGGCGGCCACCCGGCGCGGCGTCGTGGTCATGAACACCCCCGGCGGCTCATCGACCACCGTCGCCGAGCTGACGCTGGCGCACATGCTGGCCCTGGCGCGCCACGTCGCCCAGGCCACCGCCAGCGTCAGGGCGGGCAAGTGGGAGAAGAAGAAGTTCCAGGGGCACGAGCTGGCGGGGAAGACGCTCGGCGTGGTCGGCATCGGCAACATCGGGTCGATCGTCGTCGAGCGGTGCCTCGCGCTCAAGATGCGGGTGATCGCGTACGACCCGTTCATCAGCGCCGACGCCGCCGCCAAGCTGGGCGTGGCGCAGGTCTCCCTCGACGACCTGTGGCCGCAGGCCGACGTCGTCTCGCTCCACGTCCCGCTCACGGAACAGACGAAGAACGTCGTCAACGCGGAGACGCTGCGCCGGATGAAGAAGGGGGCGCTCCTCGTCAACTGCGCCCGCGGTGGCCTCGTCGACGAGCGCGCGCTGGCCGAGGCGATCGCCTCCGGCCACCTCGGCGGCGCCGCGCTCGACGTCTTCGAGAAGGAGCCGCCGCCGCCCGATCACCCGCTGCTCCGGCTCGACGGGGTCATCTGCACCCCGCACCTGGGGGCCTCGACCGAGGAGGCGCAGGCGGCGGTGGCGGTCGCGATCGCCGAGCAGCTCGCCGCCTACCTCACGCGCGGCGAGGTGAAGAACGCGGTGAACCTGCCGAGCATCCCGCGGGAGCTGGTCGACCGCATCGCGCCCTACCTCGAGCTGGCGGAGAAGCTCGGCTCGCTGGCGGCGCAGATCGCGCCCGCCTCCATCAGCGAGGTCCGGCTGGAGCTCGCCGGGGAGCTGTCGCACGCGCCGCACCGCGTGCTGGCGGCGCAGGTGCTGAAGGGGCTGCTGCGCCACGTGCTCGAGCAGCCGGTGAACGAGGTCTCGGCGCCGGCGATCGCGCGGGAGCGCGGGCTCGTGCTGCGCGAGGAGCTCGACCCCGAGGCGCGCGACTACGTCTCCGAGCTCACCGTCGCGCTGCGCGGCGCGGGCGGCGAGGCGGTGGTGGCGGGTACGGTGTTCGGCCGGCGCGAGCTGCGGGTCGTGCGCGTGAACCAGTTCCGCCTGGAGGCGGTGCCGGAGGGCGACATCATCATGTGCGAGAACGACGACGCCCCCGGCGTCGTCGGCCACCTCGGCACGGCGCTCGGCCAGGCCGGCATCAACATCGCCCGCGTCTTCCTGTCGAGAGACGCGGAGCGCCGCTCCGCCTTCTCGCTCATCAACGTGGACTCGGCGCCCGGGGCGGAGGTGCTCGCGGAGCTGCGCCGCCTGGAGCACGTGCGCTCGGTCCGCTCGATCCACCTCTAGCGAGCTGCCGCACGTCCACCGGCGCGCCGCGCGCCCTTTCGTGCTTGCTCCGTAGCGGGTACATTGCCGCGCCATGCTCGACCTGTCGCTCCCCGCGGGCCTGCGCGACCTGCTGCCCGACCACTCGGCCGATCTCGCGGAGCTGTCGCACGACCTGCACGACGTCTTCTCCTCGTTCGGGTACCGGCGCGTGCTGCTGCCGACGCTGGAGCGCCTGGACGTGGTCGAGCGCGGCCTGTCGCCGGCGGCGCTCGCCGGCGTGCTCAAGTTCGTCGAGCCGGGCTCGGGCGAGGTGGTCGCCATCCGGCCCGACATCACGCCGCAGATCGCCCGGCTGTACGCGGCGCGGCCCGACGCGCTCCCCGGCCCGGCCCGGCTCTGCTACGACGGCCCGGTGCTGAGGGCGTTCGAGGCGCGCGCCGGCCGGCCGCGCGAGGTGTACCAGGCCGGCGTCGAGCTCCTCGGCGAGGGAGGGCCCCGCGCCGACGCCGAGGCCCTCACCGTGCTCGGGCGCGCGCTGGAGCGGGTCGGTCTCCGCGGCGCCGTCGTGGAGGTCGGCCACGCGCGCTTCGCCCAGGAGGTAGTCGCGGCGGCCGGGCTGCCGCCGGCGGCGCGCGCCGAGGCGTCGGTGGCGCTCGCGAGGAAGGACGAGGGCGCGCTGGCCGCGCTGGCCCGCCGCGCCCGAGGGAGCGCCGCCGCGCGCGCGGCGCTGCCCGCGCTGGCCGGGCTCTACGGCGAACGCGCGCTGGAGCGGGCGCGCGAGGTGGCGTGCGTGGTGCCCGCGGCGGCCACGGCGCTCGGCGAGGTCGAGGCGGCGCTCCGGCTCGCGCGGCGGCGCGGGTTGCCCGAGGTCGAGGTCGATCTCGGCGAGGTGCGCGGCCTCGGGTACTACACGGGGATCACCTTCGCCGGCTACGCGCCGGGCGCCGGCAGCCACGTCGCCGCAGGCGGCCGCTACGACGGGCTGCTGGCGCGCTTCGGCCGGCCCGGGCCCGCGATCGGGTTCGCCGTCGACCTCGAGTTCGCGACGCAGGCCCTCGAGCGGGCGGGGGCGCGAGGCGTGCAGCGCCGCCGGGCCGGCGCGCGTTCACGCCGCTCGCATCGCTGACGTCGGCGGGGGCCGCGACCGGACGCTGGAACGCCCGCGGAACCCCTGGTATCGTCGAGCGTTCCGGAACCCGAGGGAATTGAGATGCCCAACGTCGTCGTGATCGGTGCGCAGTGGGGTGACGAGGGGAAGGGGAAGGTCGTCGACCTCTTCACGCAGCAGGCGGACGTGGTGGTCCGCTTCCAGGGCGGCAACAACGCCGGCCACACGCTCGTGGTGGGAGGCCAGAAGACGGTCCTTCACCTGATCCCGTCCGGCATCCTGCACCCCGGAAAGTCCTGCGTCATCGGGAATGGCGTGGTCGTCGACCCGGAGGTGCTGGCGCGCGAGATCGACGCGCTCAAGGCGCGCGGCCTCCTGCAGGATGACGAGCAGCTCGTCCTGTCGCTCGACGCGCACGTGATCATGCCCTGGCACAAGGCGCTCGACCTCGCCCGCGAGCAGCGGATGGGGGCGAGCAAGATCGGCACCACCGGTCGCGGCATCGGCCCGACATACGAGGACAAGGTGGCGCGGCGAGGGATGCGGATCCGGGACCTCCTCGACGAGGCGCGGCTCGCGCGCAAGGTGAAGGAGCGGCTCCCGGGCGCTCGCGAGGAGCTGGCTCGCCTCGGGGCGACGCTCGACGTCGACGAGGCCTCGCTGGTGAAGCAGTGCGTCGAGCTGGGCCGGAAGCTCAGGCCGTACGCCCGCGACGCGTCGCTCTGGCTGTACCGCGCGATCCAGGCCGGCAAGTCGCTCCTGTTCGAAGGCGCGCAGGGCACGCTCCTCGACGTGGATCACGGCACCTACCCGTTCGTCACGAGCTCCAACACGGTGGCCGGGAACGCCGCCACGGGCTCGGGCGTCGGACCGACCGCCATCGACCGCGTCATCGGCATCACCAAGGCGTACTCCACCCGCGTCGGCGGCGGGCCCTATCCCAGCGAGCTCAAGGACGCGACGGGCGAGAAGCTGCGGCAGATCGGCGGCGAGTTCGGCGCGACCACGGGGCGCCCGCGGCGGACGGGCTGGATGGACGCGCTCGCGCTCCGGTACGCGGTGCGCGTCAACGGCATCGACGGCATCGCGGTGACCAAGCTCGACGTCCTGACCGGCTTCCCCGAGATCAAGATCGCGGTCGGCTACCGCTGCGGCGATCGTACGTTCGACGAGATGCCGAGCGATCTCGAGACGCTCGAGAGGTGCGAGGCCGTCTACGAGTCGCTCCCCGGGTGGACGGAGAAGCTGGACGGGATTCGACGCTGGGAGGATCTGCCTCGCGCCGCGCGCGCGTACGTCGAGCGGATGGCCCAGCTCGTCGGCGTGAAGGTGGTGGCCGTCTCGGTGGGCGCCGACCGCGGCGAGACGATCGTGCTCGAGAACCCGTTCCTCGCCCCGCAGAGCTGATCCGGGGGCCTGCCCCGTCGGGTCTCGACCGGTCGGGGCAGTGGTTTGCGGCCGCCACGCGCCGATCCGTAAACTCCCCTCGTGGCGCGCCGCACGTTCCGCGCACGGCTCTCGTTCCGGCTGGCGCTCGCCGCTGCCGCTGCGGTGTGGGCGGTGGCCGTCGGCGCGCTCGCCCTCTTCCCAGGAGCGCCGGGGAGCAGCGTCGTCTCGGCGCTGGCCTTCCTCGTCTTCTTCGTCGCCTACAGCGTCCACTACGGCCGGATGGCGGTGGAGGTGACGCCGGACGGCGTCGTCTTCCGGAGCGTGTTCCGTCGGCTCCAGGTGACCTGGAACGAGATCCTGAAGGTCGAGGTACGGGTCGGTCTGGCAGGCACGCTCTACGCCGTGCTCACGCGGCGCGGGCTCGTCCAGTTCTCGAGCCTGCTCTCCCGCCACCGGGAGCTGTGCCAGCTCATGCTGGACCGGGCCGGGCTCGTCCGGGCCTGATGTCCGAACCGTGGTCGGGACGCTCGATGTCGCACCTCACCCGGCGGCGACGGCGAACGCCGCGGCGGCCGCGACGAGCGCGGCAGCGATCAGGATCGGACGCCGCTTCGCGTTCACCCCGGGGGCAGTCCCGCCCTGGACGGGTTCGGGAGCCGTGGACGGCGCGAGGGGGGACGCCTCGAAGAGGAGCAAGGTCGCGCCGACCGCGACCCGATCCCCTGGCGCGAGCAGCGCGCCAGCCGCGGCGGCCCGACGCCCGTTGACGCGCACGCCGTTCTTGCTGCCGAGATCGTGGACGCGCCAGCAGGCGCCGACGCGCGTGAACCTCGCGTGACATCGAGAGGCGAGTCCGTCGGGTAGTCGCAGGTCCGCGGCGCGGCCCCGGCCGAGCACCGCGCCGTCACGGACCGCGAGCCGATCGCCCGGGCGCGGGCCCTGGATCGCGCGCAGCCATGGGCCCCGCTCCGGATCCGGCTCGGCGAGGACGGCGGCAATGAGCGCTCGCGTGCTCTGGCCGGACGGAGACATCACGCGGCGGTGTTTCACGACGCGTGCCATCGCGGAGATGGCGCGAGCTCTCGGACGGATCTCACCTGCCGTCGCCGTTCGACTACGGCGCTGCGCGCCTACGCTCAGGGCCTGTGAAGGAACCCTCGGACCGAGCCGGGCGAGCGAGGCGCAACACCCACGCCGCGCATGATCGAAACGCGGCGCGGGTGCCCGGCGAGGCGCGACGACCGAACATAGCCGGAGGCTATGTGAGGGAGGAGCAACGAAGCGATGCGACGCGGATCGCTCGATCCGGCGACGGGAGGGGATTTCTTCTCAGGCTCTCAGGGCGAACGGAATGAATACCGTCAGGTGACGTGGATGTCCCAGCGGCTCTCGGCCACGGACCGCTCGGCCGGGTCGCCCTCGAACCGCAGGTATCCGTTCATCTCGAGCGTGTCGACGAGCTGCTCCGCCTCGACGTCCGAGCAGCTCAGCGCGTGGACCAGGACATCACGGAAATAGCTCCGCCCGCGGAGGTACCCGACGGGTGGCTCTCCGGGCGGGATGTGCTTCTGGATGAGGCGAGCCACGTCCGCCAGATCGATCCGCTCGAAGTCGATCATGCGTCCGGGAACCTAGCGATGCTCGCGCCACAGCGCCAGCGCGTCGAGCGACGCTAGGGCGGGGGCGCGATGGACCGTCCGCCCGTCCGACAGGAACCGAATCGCTCCATCGCCCGTGCGCAGCACCTCCGCGCCGGACGCCTGCCACCGGGCGACCACGTCCGGCGCAGGGAACCCGAAGCGGTTGTCCCGGCCCGCCGTGACCACGGCATAGCGAGGGTGCGTTGCCGCCACCAGCGCCTCACCCGAGCTGGTCGCGCTGCCGTGATGAGGCACCTTGACGACGTCCGTCCGGAGGCGCTCCGGCGCCGCCGCGAGGAGCGCGGCCTCGCCCTCCGCCTCGACGTCGCCGCAGAGCAGGAGCGCGACGCCGCCGTGCGTCACGCGAAGGACGAGCGAGGCGTCGTTCTCGCTCCACGCCTCGGAGCCGTCCGGTGGACCGAGCGCCTCGAACCGGACCCCGGCCCGCTCGAAGGCGTCGCCGGGCCGGAGGACGGTGGGGGAGGGGAGAGCGGCGAACGCCTCCGCGGTCGCGTCGTCCCCCGGCCGGCCGTTGGTGAAGAAGCGGTCGATCGGGAAAGCGCGCGCCACCGCGGCGAGCCCGAGCAGGTGATCCGGATGGGGGTGGGAGAGGAACACGGCCGCGAGGCGCCGCACGCCGGCGTCGCGCAGCCACGGGACGACATCGCGGGCTCCGGGGTCTCCGCGGCCCTGCGCCTCGCCTCCGCCGTCGACGAGGACCGCGCTTCCGTCCGGCAGGAGGAGGGCCGCCGCGTCGCCCTGCCCGACGGAGAGGAACGTGACCTCGAGCCCGCCGCGGCGGGCCGCCAGCGCGTGACGCACGGGCGCCGGCGCGAGCAGAGCCGTCACCGCCAGCGCCGCCGACACGAGCCGCAGGCGCCCGCGGAGCTTCCAGGCACCGAGCAGCCCGAGGTAGCAGCCGGCGCATCCGAGCAGCCCGGGCGAGCCGACGCCGACGGCGGACCACGCGGGGGCGGCGCAGACGTCGTTCACCCACAGGAGGGCGACCGCGAGCGGGTGCGCCATCGCCAGAAAAGGCGCTGCAGCGGGGGGGGCGAGCGCGGCCGCGACAGCGGCGAGCGCCGTCACCACGGTCAGCGCCGAGCCGAGCGGCACGCCGGCGAGGTTCGAAGCGACCGCCAGGACCGACAGCCGGCGGAAGTGGAACGCGACGATGGGCGCGGTCGCGAGCGTGGCGGCCGTGCTGGCGCAGATGCTCGCGAGGAGGATCTCTCGGGCGCGCCCGTGCCAGCGGGCGCGATCGGGCTCGACCGGGAGCGCGCGCCGGAGCGGTCCCGAGAGCAGCGCCAGGCCGGCCACCGACGCAAACGAGAGCTGGAGCGAGGGGTCGAGCAAAGCGCCGGGCGCGGCCGCGAGCACCGCGATCAGGGCGAGCGCGATCCCGTTCAGCGCGTCCGCCTCGCGGTCGAAGAGGACGGCCCCGAACGCGAGCGCCGCGGCCAGTGCCGAGCGCACCACCGGTACGTCGGCCCCGGTGCCGAGCGCGTACAGCGCGGTGACCGGGAGCGCGAGCAGGGCAGCGGGCCGGCGCTCGTCGCGATCCGGCGCACGGCCGAGCCGGGCCAGCCCCGCACGCATGAGCCGATAGGCGCCGAACGCGACCACCGCCAGGTGCAAGCCCGACACGGAGAGGAGGTGAGCGAGGCCGCTGCGAGCGAAGGCGTCGGCGGTCTCGGAATCGATGCCGCCTCGATCGCCGGTCCCGATCGCTCGCACCAGGCCCGCCTCCCGGGGCGGCAGGGCCGCGGCCGCGGCGGCGGCGAACCGGGCGCGCCCGAGCTCGAGGCGCGCGAGCGGTGAGGGCGGCCCGAGGCGGACCGGCGGCGCGGACGCGTGCGCCTCGAGTGCGATCCCTCGTGCGCGCAGCTCGGCGGCGCGGTCGCGCCCGCGCGGATTGCGCTGCCCCTCCGGAGCGCGCAGGCGCGCCTGCATCCGGAGCCGATCGCCGAGCGCGATGGGCCACGGCAGATCGGGGGCCGTGGCGAGGAAGAGGTCGCCCCGCGGCGGACGGAGCGTGAAGCGCACCTGGCCCTCGAACCGTTCGGGGACGGACACCACGCGCCCCTCGACGAGCGCCTGCGCAGGCGTGGAAGGCGACTCGAGTGCCGCCGTTCCGCGCGCCGCGGCCGCGATCGCGAAACCGGCGCACCCGAAGGCGAGCGGGGCGAGCGGCGGCGACAGGGCGAGGAGCGTGGCCGCGGCCGCCGTCGCGAGAGAGATCCCGGGGCCCTGGATCGCGACGCCGGCGGCGAAACCGAGCGCCAGCGGGAGAAACGGCCGCCGCATCACCGCGTCCACGCCTGGGGCGTGTACGTCGAACGCCCACCACCCTCGACACGTGCGGGTTTTTCAAGATTGACGCGAAAGTGAAGGTGTGGTAGGGTCCCGCGACTCGGCACCCTACCCGTTCTGCCCGAAGGTGGGAGAAGGACGGGTTCCGCCAATCCTGGCGAGGGCCGGAGGAACTGATGCCCGTAACCGCAACTCCCGCAGCGCAGCCTATCGCAGTAGGCCACAATTTCAAGGTCGGGGATAAGGCCGTCTACCCAGGGCAGGGGGTAGGTGAGGTGTTGGGGATCGAGCACAAGGAGGTCGCTGGCCAGCGGCAGTCCTTCTACGTGCTCCGCATCCTCGACAACGGAATGAAGATCATGATCCCGATGAACAAGGTCGGCTCGGTCGGCCTGCGCGAGATCATCGGGGAGAAGGACGTCCGCAAGGTCTACAGCATCCTGCGCGAGAAGGAGGTCTCGGTCGACTCGACGACCTGGAACCGCCGCTACCGCGAGTACATGGACAAGATCAAGACCGGCTCCGTCTTCGAGATCGCCGAGGTGCTGCGCGACCTCTACCTGCTCCGCTCCGACAAGGATCTCTCGTTCGGTGAGCGGAAGATGCTCGACACGGCTCGCTCTCTCCTCATCAAGGAGCTCGCCATCGCGAAGGACTGCGACGAGCAGGACGTCGAGACCGACCTGAAGAAGATCTTCAACATCGAGTGACGCGCTCCGGGCCGGGCGCCGAGAGGCGACCGGCCACGGCGTGCACCCGCCGCCGCGTGGACCACGGTCCGCGCGGCGGTCGTGTCTGGGCGCGCCGAGGCGCGTGGCGGCGAGGAGTCTGGCCATCGCCTGACGGTGAAGCACGGGTGATGCCACCTCACGGAGGCAGCGATGATCGGCGGCGAGCGGGTGGCAGGGATCGTGGCGGCCGGCGGCTCGGGCATCCGGGCTGGCGTCGCGAAGCAGTGGCTCGACCTGGGGGGCAAGACGGTCCTGCGCCGCAGCGCCGCGGGCCTCGCCGCCTGCGATCTGGTGGACCTGGTGGTGGCGGTCGTGCCCCCGGGGCAGGAGAGGCGCGCCGCCTCCGAGCTGGCCGAGCTCGGCAAGCCGGTGCGGACCGTCGCGGGTGGCCCGGCCCGCGCCGACTCGGTTCGCAACGGCCTCGCCGCCGCCGAGGACTGCGCTCTCGTGCTGGTCCACGATGCGGCGCGACCCTTCGCGACGCCGGATCTGGCGCGGGCCGTCGCGTTCGCCGCGGCGCGCGAGGGCGCGGCGCTCGCGGCCGTGCCGGCCAGCGACACCGTGAAGGAGGCGGCGCCTCGGGCCGATGGCGAAGGCCCGCGCGTCGGCCGTACCCTCGACCGGCGCACGGTCTGGCTGGCGCAGACGCCGCAGGGCTTCCGGGTCGACGTCCTCAGGCGCGCGTTCGAAGCCGCGGGCGCATCGGCCGCCGAGGCGACCGACGAGTGCGCGCTCGTGGAGCGGCTCGGGCTTCCCGTCGCCCTCGTCCAGGGCGAGGCGGGGAACTTCAAGATCACGAGCGCCGAGGACGTGGAGCGCGCACGGGCGCGGCTCGAGGCGCCGGTGGCGATGGGGATTGGCTACGACGTCCACCCGTTCGGTCCGGGCCGGCGGCTCGTGCTGGGCGGGGTCGAGTTCGAGGGGGACGGCCTGGTCGGCCACTCGGACGCCGACATCTGCGCTCACGCGATCGGTGACGCGATCCTCGGCGCGGCCGGCCTGGGCGACCTGGGGCGTCACTTCCCCGACACGGACGAGCGCTGGAGGGGCGTCTCCTCGCTCCTTCTCCTGCGGGAGATCGTGCGCAAGGCGGCCGCGGCGGGCTGGCGCGTCGGCAACTGCGACGTGACGCTGGCGGCGCGGCGGCCCAAGATCGCGCCCCGGGGGGAGGAGATGCGCTCCAGGCTCGCCGAGGCGCTCGGCGTGTCGCCCGCGCAGGTGAACGTGAAGGCCACCACCGGCGAGAAGCTCGGCTTCGTCGGGCGTGGCGAGGGCATCGCCGCTCACGCGGTTGCGCTGCTCTTTCGCGCCGGGCGATGACGGCTCTAGGACCGAACGCGATGACCATCCAGATCCACGACACCCTCGCCGGCAAGAAGCGCGAGTTCGTCCCCCTCGAGCCGGGCAAGGTTCGCTTCTACTGCTGCGGGCCAACCGTCTACGACCACGCCCACATCGGCCACGCGCGATGCTACGTGGCGTGGGACGTGGTGCTGCGCCACCTGCGTGCCCGCGGCTACGACGTGAAGTACGTCCGCAACTTCACCGATGTGGACGACAAGATCATCAAGCGCGCCAACGAGCGGGGCGAGGACCCCATCGCGCTGGCGGCCCACTACGCGCGCGCCTACGACGAGGACATGGATGCCCTCGGGAACCTGCGCCCCGACGTGGCGCCCCGTGTCTCCGAGCACGTGCCGCAGATCGTCGCCATGATCGAGACGCTGATCGGCAAGGGCTACGCCTACGCCGCCGCGAACAGGGACGTGTACTACCGGGTCCGCAAGTTCCCCGAGTACGGCCGCCTCTCGAAGCGGAACCTCGACGATCTCCTCTCCGGGGCCCGCGTGGAGGTGGGCGAGGCGAAGGAGGATCCGCTCGACTTCGCGCTGTGGAAGGCCGCCAAGCCGGGCGAGCCGGCGTGGGACTCCCCGTGGGGAAAGGGCCGGCCGGGGTGGCACATCGAGTGCTCCGCGATGAGCGCCGAGCACCTCGGCACGCCGATCGACCTGCACGGCGGAGGCAAGGACCTGGTCTTCCCGCACCATACGAACGAGATCGCGCAGTCGGTGGCGGCGCTCGGGGACGGGCTCCACGCCGAGGAGTTCGCCCGCTACTGGGGCCACAACGGCTTCGTCGAGATCGACCAGGAGAAGATGTCGAAGTCGCTCGGTAACTTCTTCACGATCCGCGACGTGCTGGCGAAGTTCGACGGCGAGGTGGTGCGGCTCTTCCTTCTCGGGACGCACTACCGGAACCCCATCAACTACACGGACACGGCGCTGGTCGAGGCGGAGCGGCGGCTCGTCTACCTGTACGAGACGCTGCAGAAGGCCGACGCGCTGGGGGAGGGCGCGCCCGCCGGCGAGAGTCCCCCCGACGACTTCGTCGAGCGGTGTCGCGCCGTCCTCGACGACGACTTCAACACCGCTGCCGTGCTGGGCCTCCTCGCCGACGTGTTCACCGCCGCGAACGCCCTCGCCGACAAGAAGGGCAGGAAGGCCCCCGAGGACCGCGCGCGCCTGGCCCGCTTCGCGCGCGACGTGCGGCTCGTCGGGCACGAGCTCGGGATCCTGCAGCGTGCTCCGCGGGAGGCGCTGCTCGCGCTGCGGGACCGGGCGGCGACGCGACGCGGCATCGATCAGGCGATGGTGGCGCAGCGGATCGAGGAGCGGGCCGCCGCGCGGAAGGCGAAGGACTTCGCGCGATCCGACGCCATCCGGGCCGAGCTCCTGGCCCAGGGGATCGCCCTCATGGACGGTCCGGACGGGACGACGTGGAAGGTGGAGTAGCGGCTGCGGCTCACGCGTGACGTACAGTGAAGGCCTGCCGGGAGCAGATCCCGGCCTCGCTCTCGAACGCCGCCGGCGGCCAGCCCTACGCCCGAGCCGACGTGGTCGAGGCGGGGAGGGGCCGGAGGGCGCTGTCGAGATGACCGGAGGCTCGTCCCGGGTTAAGCCTAAGGCGTGCCGTTCGACATCCGGAGCGAGCTCCGGCCCGCGGGCGATCAGCCGCGGGCGATCAGGGAGCTGACCGAGGGGCTGCGCCGCCGCGACGGGGCGCAGGTGCTGCTCGGCGTCACCGGCTCGGGCAAGACCTTCACGGTCGCGAACGTGGTGGCGGAGGTGAAGCGGCCGACGCTCGTCATCGCCCACAACAAGACGCTGGCGGCGCAGCTCTACGGGGAGTTCAGGGAGCTCTTCCCGGAGGCCGCCGTCCACTACTTCGTCAGCTACTACGACTATTACCAGCCCGAGGCGTACGTCCCGTCGACGGACACGTACATCGAGAAGGACTCGTCCATCAACGACGAGATCGACCGCATGCGGCACGCGGCGACGCACGCCCTCCTCACCCGGAACGACGTGCTCATCGTCGCCTCGGTGTCCTGCATCTACGGCCTCGGCACCGCCGAGGCGTACTACGGGCTGCTGCAGCAGGTGGAGAAAGGGCAGGAGTTCCTGCGCGACCGCTTCATCCGCTCCCTGATCGACATCCAGTACGAGCGGAACGACCTCGACTTCCACCGCGGCACCTTCCGCGTGCGGGGCGACACGATCGAGGTCTTCCCGCCCTACGAGGAGGAGCGGGCGGTCCGCATCGAGTTCTTCGGCGACGTCGTGGACCGCATCACCGAGTTCGATCCGCTGCGCGGCCACAACGTGGCCGGGCTGGACAAGGTCGCCATCTTCCCCAACAGCCACTACGTGTCGGCCCCGGAGACGCGCCGCCGCGCCATCGAGGGCATCCGCGAGGAGCTGCGCGAACGGCTCCAGGAGCTGCGGTCGCAGGACAAGCTCGTCGAGGCGCAGCGGCTCGAGCAGCGCACGATGTTCGATCTCGAGATGCTGGAGCAGATGGGGTTCTGCTCGGGGATCGAGAACTACTCGCGCTGGCTCTCCGGGCGGAAGGCGGGCGATCCGCCGCCGTGCCTGCTCGACTACTTCCCGAAGGACTTCCTGCTCGTCATCGACGAGTCGCACCAGACCGTGCCCCAGATCGGCGCCATGTACCGCGGCGACCGCTCGCGCAAGGAGACCCTGGTCGAGTTCGGGTTCCGGTTGCCCTCGGCGCTCGACAACCGGCCGCTCAAGTTCGAGGAGTTCGAGCGCATGCCGAGGCAGGGCATCTACGTCTCGGCGACGCCGGCCGCGTACGAGCTGGAGAAGGCGGGCGGGGTGGTGGTGGAGCAGATCATCCGGCCCACCGGGCTCACGGATCCCGAGGTGGAGGTGCGGCCCGTCGGGACCCAGGTGGACGATCTGCTGGGCGAGGTCCGGGCGCGAGAGAAGGCCGGGCAGCGCGTCCTCGTGACCACGCTCACGAAGCGCATGGCCGAGGATCTCACCGAGTACTACACGGACGTCGGCGTCCGCTGTCGGTATCTGCACTCCGACATCGACACGCTGGAGCGCAGCGCGCTCATCCGCGATCTCCGCCGCGGAGAGTTCGACGTCCTCATCGGGATCAACCTGCTGCGGGAGGGGCTCGACATCCCGGAGGTGTCGCTGGTGGCCGTGCTCGACGCCGACAAGGAGGGCTTCCTCCGCAGCGAGGTGTCGCTCATCCAGACCATCGGCCGCGCCGCCCGCAACGTGGACGGCCGGGTGCTCCTCTACGCGGACAAGATCACCGACTCGATGCGGAAGGCGCTCGACGAGACGAACCGCCGGCGCGAGCTCCAGCGCAGGTACAACGAGGAGCACGGGATCACGCCGCAGTCGGTGAAGCGCAACATCACCGATCTGAACATGGCGATCTACGAGGCCGACTACGTGACCGTGCCGATGGCGGCCGAGGGCGGCGCCGAGTACCAGCCCGAGCAGATCCCGGGCATGATCGAGGAGCTCGAGAAGGACATGAAGGCCGCCTCCAAGGCGCTCGAGTTCGAGAAGGCGGCCCAGCTCCGCGACCGCATCCTGGCGCTGAAGGACCTGCAGCTCGGGGTCGCGCGCAAGGCGCCCGCCGGCGCGAAGGGCCTGCTCGGCTCCGGTGCCAACCTGGCCGCCGCCGACGCGGTCCGCCGCCCGCCGCGGCGGGCGCAGGCGATGCGGCGGCGGAGGCGGTGATTCCGACCGCCCTTGTGTGAGGAGTGAGCCTCGACGCGCGTGGGTAAGCGACGGGCGCCGAGGATCGGATCGCGGCCGCCGACGGCCAGCTCCTCGCGCGTCGTGGCCGCAAGGCCCGAGCGCCTCGTTATGATGCGGAAATGTCGATCAGCAGCTTCGTGGAGCACGCTCTCGAGCTCCTCGGATCCGTCGGTCCGGTGCGCGCCCGGGCCATGATGGGCGGGTACATCATCTCGTGCGGCCGGCTGCCATTCGCGCTCATCGCGGACGACCGTCTCTACCTCAAGGTGGACGCCGTCACCCAGCCGTCGTTCGAGGCAGTGGGCGGCGAGGCTTTCACATACGAGGCGCGTGGCAAGGTCGTCCGGATGAGCTACTGGTCGCCGCCAGACGGGGCGCTCGACGGGCCCGAGATGATGTCCCCCTGGGCGCGACTCGCACTGGAGGCCGCTGCTCGGGCCCGGCGCGTGCCGCGGCGCCTCGAGCGTCGCCGCTCGGAAACGGCGGCTGCGCGCAGGCGACGGGGGCACGCCGGGCGCCGGCGGGCTCTCTCCCGAGGGTAGATGCGGACGGCGTGAGCACGCACCTCTAAGTCGTTCGCGGGCCGCTCGGGTGGCGATTGGCCAACGAGAGCGCCTCCTCCCACGCTTCGACCTCGGTCGCACGCCATTCCGTCACGATGGATAACGCCGAAGTCGCCAAGATGTTCGCCGAGCTAGCTGTACGCCGCGGCGGCCAGCCGATAACACAGTCTGCCGGGAAAATATGACTGACCGTGCACGTCGTGATGTACTGTTCGTGTCGTCGCCAGCCCGCCGCGCCATCGCCGGCTCGAACAGGGGGATCGCCATGTCCGATGCTCGTCGCTCGTTGCCCCGCCTCGTCTCGCTCTGCTGCGCACTCGTCGCCGGCTCGCTGTTCGGCCGCGCCGCTGCCGCGGACGGTTGGGCTGACCAGGGGCGGGTCCTCCTCAGCGGCGCGCTCTCGGTCGAGAACGTCTCGGCGGATAGCGCGTCAGTGACGACGGTGGCCTTCACGCCTGGCGTTCGCTACTTCGCGGCGACGCACCTGGCGGTCGGCGCGGAGCTGCAGATCGCGCACATCTCGTCGGGAGTCAGCGCCACGCTGTTCACGTTGCTGCCGTCCATCGGGTATGACCTGGCGCTCGCGGACCACGTGTCGCTGGTGCCGCAGCTCGAGCTGGCGTTCAGCACCCAGAGTGGCAGCTCGACGACCCTGACGCGGTTTGCGATGGGCGGCTTCCTCCCCGTCGTCGTCCACCCTCCCGGACACTTTTTCATCGGGTTCGGACCGGAGGTGCTCGCTGACGTCAGCACGAGCGCGAGCAACTCGAACGTCGGCCCCTCGAAGACGACCACCATCGGCGCGCGCTCGATCATCGGAGCGTACTTCTAGGCGACGATCGAGAGCGCGTCGCCACCGCGCCGACCTGTTCTCGCCAGCATGCGACGCAGCCGCGGCGCGCGACCCGCTGTTCAGCGTGCACCGCAGCGTCGAGCTCGTCCGCAGCGCGACGAGCGCTCGCGGGCGATTCGCCACCGCGACGGTCACCGAGACCGCGGCTGAGGCGCCGACGTTGCCGGCCGCGTCATAGGCCCTGCTCGTGAGCGTGTGCGGTTCGACGCGCCCGATCCAGCGCAAGATCCGAGAACCCTTTAGAATCCCCCCGAACGATGGACGCTGCGCTCCGCCAGAAGCTGGCCGATCTGCCGCCCGAGCCGGGCTGCTATCTCATGAAGGACCGGAGCGGGGAGGTGGTGTACGTCGGGAAGGCTTCGAGCCTGCGGTCCCGCGTGCGGAGCTACTTCGACGCGGGGCGGGGCGACGAGCGCGCCTTCGTGGCGCTCCTCGACGACCTCCTCGGCGACATCGACGTCATCGTCACGAGCTCCGAGAAGGAGGCGGTGCTCCTCGAGAACGAGCTCATCAAGAAGCACCAGCCGCGCTTCAACGTCCGGCTGCGGGACGACAAGGACTTCATCGTCCTCCGCCTCGACGATCGCCATCCGTACCCGCGGCTCGAGGTGCGCCGGGCCCGGCAGCGCAAGGACGACGGCGCCCGTTACTTCGGGCCGTACTCGAGCGCGAGCTCGATCCGCGAGACGCTGCGGATCGTGAACCGGTGGTTCCAGCTCCGCACCTGCACGGACCACGTCTTCGACCACCGCAAGCGGCCGTGCATCCTCTACCAGATCCACCGCTGCCCGGCGCCGTGCGTCTACGAGGTGCCCGCCGAGGAGTATCGCCGCTCGGTCGAGGACGCGGTCGAGTTCCTCGAGGGCCGCGGCAGCGAGCTCGCGGATCGCCTGCAAGCTCGCATGCAGGAGGCGGCCGGCGCGCTCCGCTTCGAGGAGGCGGCGCGGGTCCGCGATCAGCTCGTCGCCGTCGAGCGCAGCCTCGAGAAGCAGCGTGTCCTGATGGCGGACGAGAGCGACCGCGACGTCTTCGGGCTCTATCGGGAGGGGCCGGACCTCGTGCTCGCGGTCCTGTCGATGAGGCGCGGCAAGCTGGAGGACGCGCGCACCTACCCCTTCCGCCAGCAGGAGTTCCCCGACGAGGAGACGCTCTCCTCGTTCCTCGCCCTCTACTACGAGCAGAACCCGGCGCCCGACGAGGTCCTCCTGCCGCTCGAGGTGGAGGGGGCGTGGGCGCTGGCGGAGGTGCTGTCGGACCGGCGCGGACGGAAGGTGAAGCTCCTCACTCCCCAGCGCGGTGCCAAGGCCGATCTGCTGGAGGTGGCGGCCAAGAACGCGGCGCAGGGGTTCAAGAGCTGGCACGAGAAGGACGAGCGCCGCGAGGAGGCGCTGGCGGCGCTCACGCGTGCCCTCCACCTCGCGAAGGAGCCGCGCTGGATGGAGTGCTACGACATCTCCACCTTCCAGGGCGCGCTGGCGGTCGGGTCGGGGGTGTCGATGAAGGACGGCGAGTCCGACAAGGCCAACTATCGCCGCTACAAGGTGAAGGGGGTCGCCGGTCAGGACGACTTCGCGATGCTGCACGAGGTCGTCACCCGGAGGCTCAAGCGCGCGCTGGCGGAGGGATGCTTCCCCGACCTGCTCGTCATCGACGGCGGCAAGGGGCAGCTCCACGCCGCGCTGGCGGCGGCGCACGACCTCGCCATCCCCACCGCCCCGGTGGCGGGGAACGAGGGGGTGCCGTTCGTGCAGATGGTGGGGCTCGCCAAGAGCCGCCTCGTCGACTACGGCACGGCGAGGGTGATCTCGGGACGGAAGCGCCGTCGCCCTTCGACTCCGGGGCCTGGCGGGTCCTACGCTCAGGGCGAGCGGGGTGGGACGCTGGAAGGCCCGGGCGAAGAGACGGCCGCGGCGGTGCTGGCCGACGCCGCGGAGGTGCGGGAGCGCGGCTTCGTGTCGGAGCTGGAGCGGACGCCGGAGCGCGTCTTCCTCCCCGGCCGCAAGGACCCGATCGTCCTGCGCCAGAACTCGGCCGAGCTCTTCCTGCTCACGAGGCTGCGCGACGAGGCGCACCGGTTCGCCATCACCTTCCACCGCAAGCTGCGCCGGTCCCGCAACTTCCAGTCGGTGCTGGAGGACATCCCGGGGATCGGCGCGGGACGCCGCAAGGCGCTCTTGCGCGCGCTCGGCTCGCTCAAGCGGATCCGGGAGGCGCCGCTGGAGGAGCTCGCCCGCGTCGAGGGGTTCGGGCCCAGGGCGGCGCAGGCGGTGTGGGACTTCTTCCACCGCCCTGGCGCCGCGCCGGCAGCCGGGGTCGAGGCCGCGCCGCCGGTCGGGGTCGAGGCCGGGCCGTCGCCGGGGCTCGAGCCCGCGGAGGCGGCGCCGGCCCAGGCGCAGACCGTCCCGGCCCTCGAGGTGAGCGAGGCGGACATCGACGCGGCGCTGGCGGAGGAGGATGAGGGGGAGAGCGGGTGAGCTTGCGGCCGGACCCTCGTTGAACCACACTCGATCGGCGGGGACGCGATCCCACGCTCAGGAGGAGACGACCGTGGAGAACGTCCCAGGCAGCCGTGGCCCGCAGCGGTCGCTCGCCCCCGTGGTCGACGCCCTGTGCCGTCAGGCCGAGGAGCTGACGCCGCCGCGGAACGGCGGCGGCCGCATCGTGTTGCCCTCGCGTGACGCGGTCCTCGCCTGCGTGGAGGGGCTGCGCTCGGCCTTCTTCCCCGGCTACTTTGGCGCGGCGGACCTCTCGGACGAGCACCTGCACTACTACATCGGCGCGATGCTCGATCGCGTCCTCCACGGGCTCGAGGAGCAGGTGAGGCGCGGCCTCGCGTTCGAGCGGCACGAGGACGAGACCAGCGCCCATTGCACCGACCGCGCCGCCGAGGTCTGCGGCGCGTTCATGGCCCGGCTGCCGGAGGTCCGGAGGTTGGTGGGCTCCGACGTGGAGGCCGCCTACGACGGCGACCCCGCGCTCAAGATCAAGGACGAGGCCATCTTCAGCTACCCGGGCGTGCTGGCGGTCACGAACCAGCGGATCGCGCACGAGCTCTACGCGCTGTCGGTTCCTCTCATCCCGCGCATGATCACCGAGCACGCCCACGCGGTGACGGGGATCGACATCCACCCCGGCGCCCGCATCGGGGAGCGCTTCTTCATCGATCACGGCACCGGCGTCGTCATCGGGGAGACGGCCATCATCGGCACGAACGTGCGCATCTACCAGGGCGTCACGCTCGGCGCGAAGAGCTTCCCGAAGGACGAGAAGGGCCTGCCCATCAAGGGGATCGATCGCCACCCGATCGTCGAGGACGACGTCGTCATCTACTCCGGCGCCACGATCCTCGGCCGCGTCACCATCGGCCGCGGCTCGTCGATCGGCGGCAACGTCTGGCTCACCCACGGTGTGGCACCCGGCAGCCGCGTCACGCAGGCGGAGGTGCGTGAGGCCGGGTTCGAGTACGGTGGCGGGATCTAGGGCGGAGCGCTCTCGGCGGTGGTATAGCGTCGCGCCGTCCCGAGGCCGCAAGGAGGCGCGCATTGGCCATGCATCCCTGGCATGACGTGGAGCTCCCCCGGTACGTGGAGGACTCCATTCCCGCCATCATCGAGATCCCGACCGGGACGAAGGTGAAGTACGAGCTCGACAAGGCGTCGGGCCTGCTCGTGGTGGATCGGGTCCTCTTCTCGTCCGTCCACTACCCGGCCAACTACGGGTTCATCCCTCGTACCTACTGCGACGACGGCGACCCGCTCGACATCCTGGTCTACTGCCAGGAGCCGATCCAGCCGCTCTCGATCATGCGCGCCAAGATCATCGGCGTGATGAAGATGCGCGACGACAAGGGCGAGGACGACAAGCTGATCGCCGTCCACGCCGACGACCCGGAGTACGCGGACTACAACGACGTCTCCGAGATGCCGCCGCACCGGATGCGCGAGCTGAAGCGGTTCTTCGAGGATTACAAGGCGCTCGAGAACAAGAAGGTGCTCGTCTCCGAGCCGCAGGGACGCAGCGAGGGCTTGCAGGCGCTCCGCGACGCCATGCGCCTCTACGAGCAGGAGAAGGCGCGGCTGACCGGCCGCCCGCCGGAGCCGCACCGTGTGGTGCGCCGCGCTCGCCGGGTCGCCGGGCGGAAGCGGCGCTAGCCGGCGCCGGCGCGCAGCGCCGCCTCGACCGCGGCCGCCACCATCTCCGCTCGGTCGGGGGGGGCGCCGGCGTCGCGCAGGGCGGCCGCTTCCGGGATCCCCGCTCCCCGCGTCTCGAGGAGCGCGCAGGCGGCCTCGGCCGCGGCGCGGAGCCCCGCGTCGTCCACGGCTCGCCAGCGTGCCTTGTGGACGACGCCCCCGTCGCCGAGCCAGAGGCCGATGCGGACGGCCAGCCGGGGGCGAGCCGCCTCGCCGGTGGCGGTGGCGCCGTGGAGCGAGCCCGTGTGGTGTGGGTGAGGCTCGGCCGGCTGCGGTGACCACGGGAGTGCTCCGGGGGGCAACTCTGGCGCGCGATCGCCTGGTCGCAGGTCCATGGAGATTCCTCCGCTTCCGGGCAAATGTCGCACGTCCGTCGCGCCCACGAGAAGTGACCCGCGTGGTACGCGAGACGGGGCGAGCGCTCGCCTGGCCGCCATCGGAGCCCGCGATCGCCCTAGATTTGTAGCCATGGAGCTCTCTGGCGAAATGCTGCAGCGGATCGCCCAGGCCGTGACGCCAGCGGTCATGGTCTCGGCCTGCGGCCTCATTGCGCTGGGCCTCGACAACCAGGTGTCGCGGATGTCCCTCGCCTGCGGGATCTCGCCCGCGAGCACCGCGACCCGGCGGGTGACGAGGGCCGGCGCGCCTTGCTCCGGCAGCAGGTGGCGGCGTTCGACGACCGGCACCGGATCCTGACCCGGGCGGTGGCGCTCGACTATTGCGCGCTCCTCGCGTTCGTCACGACGAGCTTCCTCGAGCTCGCGGCGGGGCTGATCCCCATCCCGGCCGAGCTGCCGCTCCTCACGTTCGCGGCGGGTGTCCTCATGCTCGCCGGCATGGCCGTGTTCGCGATGCGCTCCATGCGCCGCGCCCGGTCGGCGCTCGTGCTGGAGCGCCACGCCATCGAGGCGGAGCTCGTCTCGCTCGCCCGCGAGGCGCCCGCCGTGGGCCCGTAGGCGGCCATCGAGGCGTCGCGGGGATGAAGGTGGAGCGCCCACCTCGCGCACGGCCGGATGCTTGGGGGCGCTCCGGCCTCGCGCTAGACTCGCCGCGGTGCAGCGCCCGCTCCGATCCACCGACTTCACGCTCGAGTACGTCGCGGACGCGCTGGCTCGCTGCGGAGTCATCACGGACGACGCCCGCCGGACCGCCTTCGCCCGCGAGGCCGCACAGCGCGCGCGGGTGCTCCGCGAGCAGGCGAGCCGTGGGCGCCCGCTCCGGCGCGCCGAGCTGTCGCCCATCGAGCTCATCGCCTCGTTCCAGTTCCCGGACGCCCGGCGGGACGGCGAGGCGGTGGACGAGGACAAGGCCGCCCGGGCGATCGCCGAGGCGGCCGGCGTCCCCTACCGGAAGATCGACCCGCTCAAGCTCGACGGCCAGCTCATCACCCGCACGCTCTCGCGCCCCTTCGCGCGGCGGCATGCGGTGCTCCCGCTCGAGCGCCGCAACGGCGTGCTGGTGGTGGCGGCGGCCAACCCGTTCGATCGGGAGCTGTTCGAGAACCTGCGCGGCCTCACCGGGACCGACGTCGAGCCGGTGCTCGCCGCGCCGTCCGACATCCACCGGGCCATCGCCGAGGTGTACGGCTTCCGGCAGCAGATCCGGGCGGCGCAGACCCAGCTCGCGGACGGCGCCCCCGCGAGCGACGTCGGCAACCTGGAGCAGTTCGTCGACCTCTCCGGCCTCGAGGCGCTGGAGGCGTCGAGCGAGCCCGTCATCGCCGCCGTCGAGTACCTCCTCCACTACGCGTTCGAGCAGCGGGCGAGCGACATCCACGTCGAGCCGCGGCGCGAGGAGTCCATCATCCGCATGCGGATCGACGGCGTCCTGCACCCCGTCTACCGCATCCCGAAGGGCGTCCACGGCGCCATCGCGAACCGGCTCAAGATCATGAGCCGCCTCGACATCGCCGCCAAGCGCCCGCAGGACGGGCGCATCCGCACCGCGCGCGGTGACGCCGAGATGGAGCTGCGCGTCTCGACCGTCCCCACCGCGTTCGGCGACAAGATCGTCGTCCGCATCCTCGATCCGAACGTCCTCGTCCGCGATCTCTCGGAGCTGGGGTTCCTCCAGGACGAGCGCGAGACGTTCGAGCGCTGGCTGGAGCGGCCGCACGGGCTCGTCATCGTCACGGGGCCGACCGGCAGCGGGAAGACGACCACCCTCTACTCGGCGCTGCAGGCGCTCACCTCACCCGAGGTGAACGTCGTCACGATCGAGGACCCCATCGAGATGGTGCACGAGGACTTCAACCAGATCGCGGCCAACCCCAAGACCGGCACCGGCTTCGCCGACGCCCTCCGGCACGTCCTGCGCCAGGACCCCGACGTCATCATGGTGGGCGAGGTGCGCGACTCGGAGACGGCCAGCCAGGCGGTGCAGGCGGCGCTCACCGGCCACATGGTGCTGACGACGCTGCACACGAGCGACACCGTCGGCGCGGTGGCGCGCCTGCGCGATCTGGGCGTCCCGAGCTTCCTCGTCGGGGCCACGCTCACCGGCGTCGTGGCGCAGCGCCTCGTCCGGCAGGTCTGCCCGTCCTGCGCCGGCGACGTCCCGCTCACCGCGGACGAGGTGGCGGCGCTGGGGGTGAAGCACCCGGAGGACTGGGCCGGCAAGCTCCTCGCCCGCCGCGGCGAGGGGTGCGCGAAGTGCCGCTACACCGGCTACTACGGCCGGACCGGGATCTTCGAGGTGCTGCCGATGAACGCGCGGCTGCGCCACCTCGTGGCCGACGGCGCCACGCCGGAGGTGCTGCAGCGCACCGCGCGCCAGGACGGGCTGCGCAGCCTGCGCGAGCACGCGGTGCGCAAGGTGGCGAGCGGCGTCACCTCGTTCGAGGAGGCGGTGCGCGGCACCGCGGACGCGGAGGAGTGGAGGTGAGCCGCTTCGTCGAGGAGCTCGCCGAGCTGCGCCGCACCGGCGCGCGCCTGCTGTACGTCGTGAGCGAGGAGGAGGAGCGCGCGATCGCGCTCTGCCGCGCCGCGCTGGGCGGCGAGGCGGGCGTGGCGGTCTGGTCGCGCAGGCGCGGCCTCGATCCCGTCGACCGCGCCGCGAAGGATCCCCGCGCCGCGCTCGACGCGCTCCTGGGGCCGGGCGCGGGGGAGAAGCCGCTGGCGGCGCTGCTGCTCGACTTCCACCACGAGCTGGAGGACCGGGCGGTGGCGCGCCACCTGCGCGACCTCCTCCCCGAGTTCTACCCGCGCCGGCGCTGCGCGGTCGTCATCGCGCCGACGCTGCGGCTGCCGGAGGGACTCGCCGCCGAGACCACCGTCCTGCGCCTGCCGCTCCCGGATCGCGACGAGCTGGCGGGCGCGCTCGGGGCGCTCGTCACGGCGCGCGGCGCCAGCGCGGCGGCCGCGCCGGCGCTGCACGCGCTGCTCGGGGCGGCGGCGGGGCTCACCTACACCCAGGCGCAGCGCGCCTTCAGCCGCGCGCTGCACGTCGACCCCACGCTCGGCGAGCGGGCGGTGGCGATCGTCACCGGGGAGAAGCAGCGGCTGCTCGCGGCCGACCGCGGCCTCGAGCTCATCGAGGTGACCGAGCGCCCCGAGGACCTCGGCGGGCTGGACGGCTTCAAGGCCTGGATCGGCGAGCGGGCGCTCGCCTTCGCCCACGACGCCCGCGGCTTCGGGCTGCAGGCGCCGCGCGGGGTGATGCTGCTCGGCGTGCAGGGCTGCGGCAAGTCGCTGGCCGCGAAGGCGGTGGCGGGCCTGCTGCGGATCCCGCTCGTCCGGCTCGACCTGCCCTCGGTCCTCGGCTCGCGCGACGGCGCCGAGGAGGGGCTGGCGCGGGCGCTCGCGTCGGCCGAGGCGATCGCGCCGGTGGCGCTGTGGGTGGACGAGATCGAGAAGGGCTTCGCCGGCAGCACGCCGGGGCAGGGGGCCGATCCGCGCGCGGCGCGGGTGCTGGGCGCCTTCTCGACCTGGCTCCAGGAGCGGCGCTCGCCGGTGTTCGTCGTCGCGACGGCGAACGACGTGACGCGGCTGCCGCCCGAGCTGCTGCGCCGCGGCCGCTTCGACGAGCTGTTCTTCGTCGACCTCCCGGACCTCGAGGCGCGGCGCGCCATCCTCGCCCTCCACCTCCAGAAGCGCGGCCGCAAGCCCGAGAGCTTCGACCTCGCCGCCATCGCCGCGGGGTGCGACGGCTACTCCGGCGCCGAGCTGGAGCAGGTCGTGGTGGGTGCGCTCCACCGCGCCTACGCCCTCGGGCGCGAGGTCGAGACCCAGGATCTCCGCCGGCTGGCGCAGGACCTCGTGCCGCTGTACCGGACGTACGAGGAGCAGATCAAGGCGCTGCGCGAGTGGTCGCGCGGACGCGCGCGCGGCGCCGGCCGAGAGGCGGCGGTGGTGGACCTGTTCCGGCGCACCGGCGCCTGACGGCGCCGCTGCCCGGAGTCGGGCCTACGGCCTCGTGGGGCGGGCGGGGGCCCGCCGGCGGTCGCGAAGCTCGCGCCACAGGATCGCCGCGAACGCCGGGTCCTGGACGAGGTAGCGCCGCCACAGCCGGCGGGGCTCGCGCCCGAGGCGCCACAGCCACTCCAGCCCCGCTTGCGACACCCAGAGCGGCGCGCGGCGCACCCGGCCGGCCACGAAGTCGAGCGCGGCACCGACTCCGACCGCGACTGCGGGGCCGAGCGCCGCGCGGTGGCGGTGGATCCACACCTCCTGCTTGGGCGCGCCGAGCGCGACGAGCACGAGCTGAGGGCGCGCGGCCGCCAGCCGCGCCAGGGCGTGGTCGCCCTCTGCGTCCGCCTCGAGTGTCACCCGGGGTGCGTCGGTCCCGGCCAGCACGAGCCCGGGGAAGCGCGCCTGCAGCCGCCGCGCCGCCTCCTCCGCCACGCCAGGCGCACCGCCGAGGAGGTAGGTGCGCCAACCGCGCTGGGCGGCCCGCTCCGCGAGTGGCAGCACGAGGTCCGAGCCCGAGACCTTCTCCGGCAACGGCGTGCCGAGGAGGCGCGACGCCCACACGACCGGCATCCCGTCCGCGAGCGAGAGGTCGACGGCGCCGTAGGCGCGGGCGAGCTCGGGGTCGCGGGACGCGAGCACGACGTGGTCGACGTTGGGCGTGAAGACGGCGCCGCCGCGGCCGGCCGCGACCAGCGCCTCGATGCGGTCGAGCGCCTCGGCGGCGGTGACGCGGTCGACCGGGACGCCGCCGAGGAGGAAGCGATCGGCGCTCACCGCGCCGCGACGGCCGGCGCGAGCGCCGCCAGCAGGTGATCGTGGACGAGCCCGTTCGACGCGACGCAGTGGCCCGAGGCGACGGTGGGGACGCCGGCGAGGTCCGTGAAGCGCCCGCCCGCCTCCTCGAGCAGCACCTTCATCGGCGCGAGGTCCCACAGCTGCACGCCCGCCTCGATCCACCCCTCGGCGCGCCCGGTGAGGACCATGGCGAAGCCGGCCAGGTCGCCGTAGCAGCGGGTGCGGGCGCAGGTCGTGGAGAGCCGCTCGACCGGCGCGGCGAACGGCGCGGCGAGCAGCACGCGCGGCTCGCCCAGCTGGAGGGTGGCGTCCTCCCAGCGCGAGATCCCCGAGACGCGCAGCGGCGTCGGCGTTCCGCCGCCCGCCGCGAGCCAGGCGCCTTTGCCGCGCGCGGCGAAGTAGACCTCGCCCGCCACCGGCAGCGCCATCGCGCCCGCCACCACCGCGCCCTCGTGCTCGAGGGCCACGAGCGGCCCCCACAGCGCCTCGCCGCGCGTGAACCCGCGCGTCCCGTCGAGCGGATCGACGATCCAGCGGGTGGCGGCCGCGCCCGCGTGGGCGCCCGTCTCCTCGCCGAGCACGCCGTGGTCGGGGAAGGCGGCCCGCAGCACCGCGAGGATGGCGGCCTCCGACTCGCGATCCGCCACCGTCACGGGCGAGCGGTCCGGCTTCAGGTCTACGCGCACGCCGCGGCGGAAGTGGGGGATGGCGGCGGCCGCGGCCGCCGCCACCGCCCGGCGCGCGGTCGTGAGCGCGAGATCGAGGTCGAGCGTCGGCATGGGCGGAGCGTAGCGCAGTCGCCCGCCGGCGCAGCAAAAAGAACGGCCGCCCCGGAGGGCGGCCGCAGAGGTCAGCCGTTCGCCGCGGAAGCGGCGGGGGGCAAGCCCCGTCCTACCGCTTCGGCCGCATGTCGCCCGTGTCGAGGTAACGGGTGTGGAACGAGAAGGCCTCCTTCAGCATGTGCGGCGACTGGAGGCCGGCGCTCGGCGACTTGCAGGAGCGCTTGAAGTAGTCCCACAGGATCGGCCGGTAGTCCGGGTGGGCACACTTCTCGATGATCTCCTTCGCACGCTGCTTCGGGCTCTTTCCGCGGAGGTCGGCGAAGCCGAACTCGGTCACGAAGCCCATCGTGTCGTGCTCGGTGTGGTCGATGTGCGTCGCCATCGGGACGATGGCGGAGATCTTCCCGTCCTTGGCGGTCGCGGGGGACATGAAGATCGTGTACGCCGAGTTGCGGGCGAAGTCGCCCGACCCGCCGATGCCGTTCTCGATGCCCTTGCCCACGATGTGGGTCGAGTTGACGTGGCCGTAGATGTCGGCCTCGACGAACCCGTTCATCGCGATGCAGCCGAGGCGGCGGATGACCTCGGGGTGGTTCGAGACGTCCTGGGGCCGGAGGATGATCTGCTTCCGGTAGCGGTCGATGTTCTTGTTGAACCGCTCCTGGCCCTCGGGCGAGACGGAGAACGCCGTGGCGGAGGCGATGCGGAGCTTGCCCGAGTCGAGCAGGTCGAGCATGCCGTCCTGGATGACCTCGGTGTAGGAGGTCATGTTCTCGAAGTGGCCCTCGTTCAGGCCGACCAGCACCGCGTTGGCGATGTTGCCGACGCCCGACTGGAGCGGGGTGAGGGTCTTCGGCAGCCGGCCCGCCTTCACCTCGCCGTCGAGGAAGTCGAGGATGTGCTGGGCGATCTTCTTGTGGTCCTCGCCGGGGGCCTTGAAGGCCGCGTTCCGGTCGGGGCAGTTCGAGATGACGACCGCCGCCACCTTGCTGACGTCGATCGTATGGTAGGGCGAGCCGACGCGATCGTCCGCCTTGAGGACCGGGATCGGCTTCCGCTCACCGTGCTTGCCGGTGACGTTGAAGATGTCGTGCATCCCCTCGAGGCGCTCGTCCTGCCACTCGTTGACCTCGAGGATGTACTTCTCCGCCATGTCGAAGTAGGCGGTATTGGCGCCGCAGGACGAGCTGTAGATGAGCGACCCGTCCTCACGGATCTTCGTCACCTCGATGATGGCGTAGTCGATCTTGCCGTAGTAGCCGTAGCGCACCAGCGAGCCGGCGTGGCTGAGGTGCATGTCCTGGTACTCGGCGGTGCCGGTGTTGATGCGCTCGCGCATCGCGGCGTCGCCGTTGTACGGGAACCGGAACGCCACCGCGTCCGTGACGGCGAGCACCTGGTCGAGCTCGGGGCCCGTCGAGGCGCCAGTCAGGACGTTGAGGCGGAGGGGCTTGCCGCGGGTGCGATCCTCGACCGCGCGCTTCGCGAGCGCCATCGGGACGACCTTCGGATAACCGGCGCCGGTGAAGCCGCTGGTCGCGATCGTCGCGCCGTTCGGGATCAGCGCGGCGGCAGCCTCGGCCGGCATGATCTTGTTCCACAGGGACTTGCAGAGAACTCGCGGATGCTCAGCCATCGTGACGGCCTCCAGACGATTGAAGGGACAGGGCTAACGTTCGAGCCGGTTCAAACCGCAGCGCGGTGAAACGCCACAGTACCCTTCTCACACACATGAAGTGAAGGGGGAATTCCCGTGATCGACGTCAAACCTGGAGGTGCCGCTTGATCTCGCGCACGAGCTCGGGGCACGCCGCGTCGCGCCAATGCGCCGCAGCGGCGTCTTGTTCCGCCGCGGCGAATGCGCCCTGCTGCGCGAGCCACTCCGCGGCGTTCTCGAACGTCGCCTTCGACAGCGACTCCCGGAGCGCGATGCGGCCCGCGGCGTAGGAGGCGCGGCCCTGCTCGAGCGCCACCTTGACCAGCGCTCGACGGTCCGCGGGAGCCTCGCCCCGCGGCGGCGCCACGAGCGTCTCGGCGGCGACGAGGTAGGCCTCGAGGTAGGGCCGGAGCAGGTCGGCGAGGAAGTCGAGCGTCTGGAGATCCGGGCCGGCGAGCAGGCGCCCGCCGTCGCGCGCGACGGCGCCGGCGCGCTCCAACTCCGCGACGGCGGCGTCGAAGGTGTCCTCGATGCGCGTCCCCACCGCGTACATGAACTCCAGCTTGAAGAGGCGCGACAGCCACTGCGTGCGCTCCAGCACCTCTGGCAGCGGCGCCTCGCCGCCGCTCGCGCGGAGCGCGCCGGCCACGAGCGACAGCGCCACGTACCGATGGAGGACGGCGTTCTTGTGGTAGTCGAGCAGCGGTCGCCGCTCCTCCACCACCTGGTAGATGACCTCGCCGGCGGCCCGCTCGACGCGGACGAGCCCCTCCTCCTCGTAGCGGGCCATGGCGTCGGCGAGCGGGCCCGGACGACGTGGGTCGGGCGGCGCGTCGGCCAGGCCCCGCCCGAACCGGGCGCCCTGCCGCGCGGCGAGGGAGCGGAGCAGCGCCACGCGGCGCGTGAGCTCCTCGGCGCCGATGCCGCGGCGGACGTGGGCGAGGAGCGCCGCGGCGAGGAGCCCGGACGCGGTCACCGTCGCCGCCTGGTTGATGCCCCAAGCGATCCGGCTCGCGAGCCCCTGCACGAGCGTGCGGCGCTGGTCGGCGGCGAGCGGGCCGGAGGGCGCCGCTGCGCCGGGCTCGACGCCCGCCTCGACCGCCGTGAGCGATCGCCCCTCGGATCCGAGCCGCTCCGCGGCGAAGGCCCGCAGCGAGATGGGCTGCTCGAACTGCACGGTCAGGCGCCCGTACCGGCGGCGGAGCACCTTGCGCGCGCGCAGCAAGCCCCGGATGTCCTCCTTGGACTTCTCCCCTCCCGCCAGCTCGTGCGCGTAGCTCCGCGCCTCGATGAGCCGCTCGTAGTCGATCGCCACCGGCACGAAGAGCACGTCGTCCGCGGCCTGCTCGAGCCACGCATCGATCTCCATCGAGACGAGGCCGGTCTTGGGGAAGAGCAGCTTGCCGGAGCGGCTCCGGCCGCCCTCGACGTAGAACTCCTGCGAGACGCGCTGTCGGAGCAGCTCCTTCACGTAGGCGCGGAGCGTCGCGGTGTAGATGCGGTTGCCCTTCATCGTGCGCCGGATGAAGAAGGCCCCGCCGCGCCGGGCGATCGCCCCGAACGGCCAGAACGAGAGGTTGATGCCGGCCGCGACGTGCGGCGGCGTCATGCCTCCCATGTACAGCGCCCAGGACAGGACGAGGAAGTCGACGTAGCTCTTGTGGCTGGGGCACAGCACGAGCGGAGCCTCGCCGGCGGCGCGCTTCAATCGCGCGAGCCCCTCCTCGTCGACGTCGACCGAGTCGTACAGCCGGCGGAAGATCCAGGACAGGACCGGGCGCAACAGCTCGATGAGCGCCGGCGCGTAGCGGCTCGCGATCTCCGCGAGGTCCCGCTCGGCCTCGCGCGCCACCGCCTCGACCGGGCGGCCGGTCCGCGCCGCCTCGGCCGCGAGCGCCGCCCGCAGCGAGCGGTCGCGCAGCACCTGTTCGCGCACGCGCGCGGCGCTCTTGAGCGGGGGCCCGACCACCGCCTCCACCGCCATCGCGAGGTGGTGGTGGAGCGCCCCGCGCAGCTTGCGTCCCAGCACCGCGTCGCTCTCCTCGCGGCGCTCCCCTACGAAGCTCGAGAGATCGGAGGCCCGCCCGAGCCTCAGCACGGCGCGCCGGCGGTTCAAGGCGAAGCCGAGCGCGTTGGCGAGCCGGCTCGGCTGGTCGGGCGTCCCGAAGAGGATCTCGCCCAGCGTCGGCTTCAGCTTCTGGGGCCGGCGCGTCCAGACCAGCAGCGCCGGCACCAGGTGGATGGGGCGTCCGAGCCGCCGCTGCAGCGCGACCAGCAGCGGGAACGGGTCCGGCCCGCGCGTGCCCTGCAGGAACACCACCGCCGCCTCGCCGCCCTCGATGGCCGCGGTGAGCGCCTCGGCCCCGCTCCGCACGCGCGCGAGCCACGGCAGGAACCCGGTGAGCCCGAGCGCGGCGCGCAACGGTGGCAACCCCAGCTGCCGGAGGAGCCAGGCGAGGTACAGGAAGTTGAGCAGCCCCGCCGACCGCATCACGAACACGAGGCTGCCCCGGCCCGCGAGGTCGGCGAGCTCGCGCCCGCCGTCGCGCGGGACCTGGACCGGCCTGAACCAGCGGTCGACGAGGCTGAAGCGGGCGGCGGGCCGCCCCGCGGCGAACTGGGAAGTGGGCTCTTCGCTCACGCGCTGCATCCTAGCGGCGGGCGCTCGCGAGTCGAGCCGCCGCCTTGGTGCGGCGCGTCACGGTCGGTGACGCGCGGTCCTCTCAGCCTCGCCGCTTCACGTGGCCGTCGCGGTCGAGGAAATACGGCTCCACGAGGAGCGCCTCGACGGTGGGGCGGTGCCCCTTGACGTCCGCGCCGAGCTCCGAGAGCGCCTGCAGCACCTCGCCACGGACGCGGGCGTTGTCCTTGTCCCGCTCCAGGAGGGCCAGGAGCGCCTCGCGCGTCCGCTCCGTGAGCGGCTGGCGCGCGAGCAGGCGCACGGTCGAGATGCGGACGTCGTCGGCGAAGTCCTCCAGCAACGGGAGCACGGCCTCGTCGGGCGAGGGGGCACCGGCGCCCGCGGCGTGGGTGAGATCGCCGTGGTGCTCGGCGAGCCACGAGAGGAGGACGAGCTTCTTCTCCGGGTCGCGCGTGTACTCGCGCCCGAGGCGGTACAGCAGCCGCAGCGTGGTCGCCACGACGTCTTCGGGGGAGGTGAGGGACGTGAGCACGCGCAGGCCCCACGACACCCCCGCTTCCTGGTGCTCCAGGAACTCCTTCACCGGCCCGACCGCCTTCTCGCCGGCCTCGACCAGGATGAGCCGGACGTTCTCCTTCTCCTCGTCGTCCGTGATGCCCGGGTCGGCCCGGATGGTGAAGCGCAGGCACAGGACGGAGAGCGCCTCGGGCGTCCCCATCTCTGCCAGCTGCTGGATGACCTTCTGCCGGTTCTCGGGCGGGCCGAACTTCTCGGTGACCTTCTGCGCCTGCTTGCGCAGCGCGCCCGGGCCGCTCTTGCGGCCGAACAGATCGAGGAATCCCAAGGTGATGCCTCCCACGCCTATCTACAACGAGATCCCCGCCCGCGGGTCGGCCTTGTAGAGCCCTTCGAGCGGCTTCACGGCGCGCTCCAGCGCCGCGGTGTGCTCGGGCAGGACGATCTTGACGATCGCATAAAGGTTGCCGCGGTCGCCGCCGCGCAGGTCGGGCAGCCCCTTTCCGCGCAGCCGGAGCTTCTTGCCCGTCTGGGAGCCGGCCGGCAAGCGGAGGCGTACCGGGCCCTCGAAGGTGGGGAGCGTCACCTCGGCCCCGAGCGCCGCCTCGGGCACCGTCACGGGCAGGTCCAGGTAGAGGTCCTTCCCCTCGCGGCGCACCCAGGGGTGCTCCCGCAGCTTCACGCGCAGGTAGAGGTCTCCGTGCCGGCCGCCGTGCCGGCCAGGCGCCCCCTGGCCGGGGAGGCGGATGGTGGAGCCGTCGTCGACGCCCTTCGGGATCTTCACCCGGAGCGTCTTCCCGTCGAGCCGCACGTCGCGCTCGGCGCCCAGCACCGCGTCGCGGAGGTCGACCGTCAGCTCGGCCTCGGCGTGCGCCCCCTCCTGCGGGCCGGCAGGCCCGCGCCCGCGCGGGCGTCCGGCGCGCCCTCCGAACAGCTCCTCAAAGAGGGAGCCGAAGTCGAAGTTGCCGTAATCTCCGACGCGGACCTCCCGGAAGTCGCCGAAATCGAACGGCATGCCCCCCGACGGCGCGCCCTCTCGCTTCCACTGGCGGTACTGCTCCGCCTTGGCCGGGTCGAAGCCGGAGCGGAGCGAGTCCGCGCCGAACTCGTCGTAGAGGGCGCGGCGCTTGGGGTCGTTCAGCACCTCCGCGGCGGCGGTGACCTCCTTGAACTTCTCCTCGGCCGCCTTGTCGCCGGGGTTCACGTCCGGGTGGTATTTCTTGGCGAGCCGGCGATAAGTCTTCTTGATGTCGTCCGCGGTGGCGGTGCGAGCCACTCCCAGCACGTCGTACAGGTCTCGCTCGGGCACGGCGGCAAGGTAACGCCGGGGGTGGCGAGGTCAAATTGCACGGCGCATGCCGGTCGGGCTCGACGAGGCCATCCCTGGGCGAAGCTGGAACCAGCCCGAGCGCCACGCTCGCCCGGGTCGCGATCGGCGACTAGAATAGCCAGATGCTGCGAGCGCTCGTCGCGGCGGTGGCGCTCGCCGCCGGTTCAGGTCCCGATCCCGCCGCCCCCGCCGGGGGACAGGAGGTGGAGCGGGTCGTGGCCGTCGTGCGTGCGCGCTCGTCCGGCGCGCCGCACGTCATCACGCTCACCCGCCTCGAGTCGGAGACGAGGGTCGCGCTCGTCGCGCGCGGGGCGGTGCTCGCGGCGGAGGGGACTCTCGACGGCGCCGCGCTGCGCGCGGGCCTGCAGGCGCTCGTCGACGAGCTGCTGCTCGTCGACGAGGCGGCGCGGCTGCAGGTCTTCGAGGTGGACGCCGCCGAGCGGAGCTCCGAGCTCGCTCGGTTCGCCGCCCGCTTCCCGAGCCGCGCCGACTTCCAGGAGTTCCTGCGGCGCTGCGATCTCGTGGAGGAGGAAGTCGCGTCGGCGCTCGCCCGCGCCCAGCGTGCCCGCCGTTACGTCGAGAGCCGGGTCGCGCGCGCGGGGCAGATCTCCGACGCCGAGGTGGCGGCCTGGCTCGAGCAGCACGCGACCGCGCTCGGCACCCGCGATCGGGAGGCGGCGCGAGCGCAGGCCGCCCAGGAGCGCATGGCGGAGGAGGGCCGCACGCTGCTGCGCGAGGTGCGCGCCCGCGCGGAGGTGCGGCTCCTCGGCGATCTGCCCGAGAACTCCATCGCGCCGGGGCCTGCGCGCACGCCCGCGGTGCGGCAGGCGCGCCGGTGATCGCCATGCGACGCCCGCCCGACACCGACCGGCTCACCCCCCCGCCGCCCGCCCCGCCGTTCGGGTTCCGGCGCATGGCGCTCGACGATCTGGCGCGGGTGATGGAGATCGAGAAGGACGGCTTCGCGCACCCGTGGTCGGCCGACCTGCTCCGGCGGGAGATGGTCCACGACTGGTCGACGATCCTGCTCGCGACCGAGCTGCGCCGCGGCGCCGCGGGGGTGGCGCGCGAGGCGATCCTCGGGTTCATCGTGTACTGGCTCGTCCACGACGAGCTCCATGTGCTCAACATCGCGACCGCCGTCGACGAGAGGCGGCGCGGGGTCGGACGCGCCTTGATGGACGAGGCGGCGGCGCGGGCGCGGCGGGCCGGGGCGGTGCTGGCGACGCTCGAGGTCCGGCGCTCGAACGCCTCCGCCATCGTGCTCTACCGCGCGCTCGGCTACCGCCAGGTCGGGATCCGCCCGAACTATTACGCCGACGAGGGCGAGGACGCGATCGTGATGCTGTTGGATCTCTGAGCGCGGCGTCGTAGAACGCGCTGATGATTTGGCGCGCCGTCCGCTGGCTCCTCTTCCGTTTCGACCCCGAGTGGATCCACCACCTCGCCGTCGCGGCGCTGCGCGTCCTCGGCTGGAGGCCGCTGGCCCGGCGGCTGCGCCCGCGTCCCAGCCCGGCGCTCGACGTCGAGGCGCTGGGGCTCCGGTTCGCGCACCCGCTCGGGCTCGCGGCTGGGTTCGACAAGGGGGAGGTGGTGGTACCGGGGCTCTTCGCGCTCGGCTTCTCCCACGTCGAGATCGGGACGCTGACGCCGCGCCCGCAACCCGGGAACGACCGCCCGCGCCTCTTCCGGCTGCCGGAGCACCGCGCGCTCGTGAACCGGATGGGCTTCAACAACGATGGAGCGGAGGCGTGCGCGGCCCGGCTCGCGGCCCTCGCGCCGGAGGACCGGCCCGGCGTGGTGGGCGTGAACGTCGGGCGCAACAAGGTGACGCCGAACGAGCGCGCCGAGGACGACTACCTCGCCTGCATCGACCGGCTCCACTCGTTCGCCGATTACCTCGTCGTGAACATCTCCTCTCCCAACACGCCCGGCCTCCGGAAGCTCCAGGAGCGGGCCGCGCTGGAGCGGCTGCTCGGCGCCTGCACGGAGCGGGCGAGATCGCTCTCCAGGCCGCGGCCGCTCCTCGTGAAGCTCGCCCCCGATCTCGCGGACGAGGCGCTCGACGAGGCGGTCGATGTCGCGCTCGCGGTAGGGGCGGCCGGCATCGTGGCGACCAACACGACGCTGCAGCGGCCGGGCCCGGTCGGCGCGCATCCGCGGGCGGGCGAGGCGGGTGGGCTCTCCGGAGCGCCCCTCGGGCCGCTGGCGCGGCGCGTCATCCGGCGCATCCACGCGCGGGCGGGTGGTCGCCTCCCCATCGTGGGGGTAGGTGGGGTCATGAGCGGCGCGGACGCGTATGACCGGATCAGGTCAGGAGCGACCCTGGTCCAAGCCTATACGGGCTACATCTACGGAGGCCCCTCGTTCGTGCCCAAGGTGCTGCGCGAGCTCGAGATGCTGCTCCGGCGCGACGGTTTCTCTCGTCTTTCCGATGCGATCGGGGCCGACCTCCGCTCCGGGGGCGCCTGATCGCCAGGCCGAAGAGCCGCATCACGACCGGCCCCTCACCGGGTCCCGTGCTCTGGCGGGGAATCCAGGTGGGGGCTTTGCAGGTAGAATGGTGGGACCCCACTTCTGGACGGATGCAGAGCAGGGGGGCAGCCATACACAGGCCCCCTCCCGCTGGACGAACATGACGCGTTGCGTAAGGATAGACCTGCCGGAGTGCGCCAGGGGGCGAGCCCGGCTGGTATTCCTTCCGGACGTGAGGTGAGTTCATGGCGGACAAGAGCAGCAACGTGAAGGTCCCAGAGTTCCTCCGCGAACCGCTCGAGGCGGCGCAGCTCCGCCTGGCCGAGTTCGAGGAGGAGGCGCAGCGCGTCTACTCCGAGGCGCAGCGCGTGCTGAAGGACCTCGTCGAGAAGGGCCGCGAGAGCCGCAAGGAAGTGACGGACCTGGTGCAGCGCCTCTCGAAGCAGGACTGGAAGAAGGTGGACGAGCTGAAGGGCCGCGTCTCGAAGCTGCGCGAGCAGGGCCTGACGCGGGCCCAAGAGCTGCGCGGGCGCGCGGAGAGCTTCCGCGCCGAGGCGATGGAGAAGCTCGAGGACCTGCAGACGAAGGCGGTCGCGTTCCTCGGCGTCGCCACCCGGGCCGAGGTCGAGGAGCTGTCGCGCGAGCTCGGGAAGCTCGCCAGCCGCCTCGACAAGAGCGAGAAGCCGGCGCGGCGCAAGGCGCCGAAGCGCCGCGCGGCGGGAGGGTGACCATGACCGAGCTCCGCGAGAGGTTCAAGGTCGCGTGGTCGCAGGCGCTGGTCGGGCTTGACGCCGCCGAGCAGGAAGCCGAAAAGGTCATCGCGAAGGTGGCCGACGCGGCCGGGTTCGGCCCGGAAGACGTCCGGCGTCAGGCGCGAGAGTTCACGGAGCGGCTGCAGACGCAGCGGCGCGAGATCGAGCGCACCATCGACGAGGCGGTGAAGCGCGCCACGAGCCGCTTCAAGCTCCCCTCGCGCGATGAGATCGACGAGCTGCGCCGCCGGGTCGACGCCCTGTCGACGCGGATCGACGGGCTCGTCGGGGCGCGCGGCGCCTCCCAGGAGGAGAAGCACGCTTGAGGAGACCGACCGCCAGGGGCTGCGCAGGGGCGTTCATCGCCGTCGCCGTCGGCGCCGCCGTCACGGTGGCGCCGGGGACGATGGGCGAGCTGCCCGTCCTGCCGCGCGTCGAGACCTTCATCTCGTCAGCCTGTGGCGGTCCCTCGCCGTGCCCGACCCCCGACCGGCTGCGCTGGCTCGCCACCCTGGAGAAGACGCTCCAGGAGAAGATGCCAGGGCTCCCGGAGAGCGACCGGACACGGCTCGCCGACGTCATCTACGAGGAGGCCAAGGCCGCCTCGCTCGACCCGCTCTTCGTCCTCGCGGTCATCGCCGTCGAGTCCGGGTTCGACCACGGGGCGGAGAGCGAGCGGGGCGCCCGCGGCCTCATGCAGCTCCGGCCGGAGACGCTCCGGCTCGAGGCGCAGCGGTCGCGCCTGGGGGGCGGGGATCCCGACGACCCGATCCTCAACGTCCGCGCGGGCGTGCGGTACTTCCGCCGGCTGGTGGGCGCCTTCGGCTCGACCGACCTCGCGCTCATGGCCTACAACGCCGGCCCGAACCGGATCCTCCGCTACCTGGAGGAGGAGGGCGAGGTGCCGGACCGGTTCCTCATCTACCCGCGGAAGGTCGCCGGCGAGCTGCAGCGGCTCAAGCGGCGCCCGCGCCCGCAGGTCGCGCTCGGGACGCTCGGCACCTGGCCGCGGCGCGCGCTGGAAGAGCCGGCTCGCGGCGTGCGCACCCCCGAGGCGTCGCCGCAGCGAGAGGACTAGATCCGCCGCATGCGGGTCACCGAGATCTTCTTCAGCATCCAGGGGGAGGGGACGCGCGCCGGCCGGCCGTGCGTGTTCGTCCGCTTCACCGGGTGCGACTTGCGCTGCGGCTACTGCGACACCGCTTACGCCTTCCACGGCGGCCGCGACCTCACGCGCGCGGAGATCCGGGCCGAGGTGGCGCGCCACCCCTGCAAGCTCGTCCTCCTCACCGGAGGGGAGCCGCTCCTGCAGCGCGAGCTCCCGGAGCTCGCGCAGGACCTGCTCTCCCGCGGCTACGAGGTGACGGTCGAGACGCACGGCCAGCGCCCGACCGAGGCGCTCCCGCCGCAGGTCGTCCGCATCGTCGACGTGAAGACGCCCGGCTCGGGCGAGATGACCACCGACTTCGGCTACCTCGACCGGCTCCGGCCCCACGACGAGGTCAAGTTCGTCGTCTGCTCCGAGGAGGATTGGCGCTGGAGCCTGGACGTCATCCGGCGCCACCGGCTGGAGGGCCGCGTCCCGCTGCTCGTGTCGCCGGTGCACGGCGCGGTCGACGCGAAGGACCTGGCGCGCTGGATCCTCGAGAGCGGCGTCGAGGCTCGCCTGAACCTGCAGCTCCACAAGATCGTGTGGGGCGCCGACGCGCGCGGCGTGTAGGCGTGAGGCCGGATGGGGGCGGTACGCCCCGTGAAACTTGACGGTGTCGGCGAGAGGGAGCTACGACTTCGATCGTGTTCCAGCACGACCGCAGCCTCGGTTATCTCCCCGTCTCGCGCGAGCAGGTGGTGGAGCTGCTGGAGAGCATCAACCAGCCGCAGATCTCGATCCCCGGAAAGGCCGCCCAGGCGGCGCAGGGCTACCTGTGCGGGCTGCGCAACGCCGATGGCAGCTTCACCGTGTTCGTGTCGCTCTTCCTCGCCGACGCCGGTGAGAACGTGATCTACACGCACGTCCCGCCGCGGCTGGCCCGCGGCCAGTATGCTGCAGCCGAGGAGGAGGGGCGGCACTTCCTCGAGTCGATGGGGTTCATCCTGGACGATCTCAACTTCCGCGCCATGGCCGCCGAGCAACAGGCTTTCGCCATGGAGCGGTTTCCGCTCTTCTCGGCGCCGCGCGCGGCTCCGGCCGATCGCGCGGCGGGTCCGGCCGCCGTGGCGCGGCTGCTGGCGAGCTTCTGAACATGACCTCCCACACCTCTCGCCCGCTCCTCGTCTCCGGAGCGCTCCTGCTCGCCGCTGCGCTCGCCTGTGCCAGCACCCCGTCACGCAAGGAAAGGGAGACGGCCGAGATCCACTTCCAGCTCGGCGCCGAGGCGCTCCAGGCGAACCGGCGCGACGACGCGCTGCGCGAGTTCGGCGAGGCGCTCCGGCTCGACGAGCAGCACGCGCCCGCCCACCTCGGGCGTGGAATCGTCTACCAGTACTTCGGGAAGCTGGCCGAGGCCGAGGCCGATTACCGGCGCGCCCTGGCGCTCGATCCGGACTTCTCCGATGCGCACAACGCGCTCGGTCAGCTCCTCGCCCAGACGGGTCGGCTGGAGCAGGCCGTGGCCGAGTTCGATCGCGCCCTCGACAACATGGTCTACCGCGAGGCCTACGTCGCGCGCTGCAACAAGGGGCAGGCCCTCTATCGGATGGGCAAGCGCGAGGAGGGCGTGTCCGAGCTCCGGACCTGCCTCTCCACCGCGCCGCGCTATTGCCAGGGGCACCGGGCGCTGGGACAGATCCAGCTCGAGCAGGGCAAAGTGAAGGACGCGCTGTCGAGCCTCAAGCGTTACACCGAGCTGTGCGAAAAGGTCCCGGACGCCTGGTTCCAGCTCGGCCTGGCGCAGATGCGGGCCGGGGATCCCGAGCAGGCGCGCACCGCCTTCGAGCGGTGCGAGGCGGTGGCGGGCGACGGACCCATGGCCGAGCAGTGCCGGCAGGAGGCGATGGCGCTGCGATGAGCGAGGGCGAGGGTCGGGGAAGCGAAGCGGCGGGCGCGTTCGGGCGCTGGCTCCTGCAGGAGCGGGAGCTGCGCGGCCTGGGCCGGGACGAGGTGGCGCGCCTGACCAGGCTCGGCCCGGGCGTCATCGAGGCGCTCGAGTCGGGTGACCCGGGCCGGATGCCGCCCAAGGCGTACGTGTTCGGGTACCTCCGCGCCTACGCCGCGGCGGTCGGGCTCGACGCGGACGACGTCGTGCTGCGATGGCAGGAGGTGGTCGGGCCCGAGGAGTCGCAGGAGACGCGCGCGAGGCGGCCGGTGCCGGTGAAGGGGCTCGTCGCGGTGGTGGTGGTGCTGCTCGCCGCGGCGCTCCTCGCCGCCGTCCTGCTCGGTCCGCCCGGGCGTGAGCGCGCGCCGCTCAAGCTCGACCGCCCCCGCGCCGTGGAGCGCGGGCCGTACGCCCCGTCGCCGCCGGGCCGTTGAGGGTCGCTGGCTAGTGGCCGACTCCCTCAAGCTGACCGGCGTCGTCCTCCGCACCGTCGACTACGGCGAGTCGGACCGGGTCGTGACGCTGCTCACCGCGGAACGCGGCAAGGTGTCCGCGTTCGCCCGCGCCGCGCGCGCGTCGCGACGGCGGTTCGGGGGGGCGCTCGAGCCGTTCACGCTCGTGCGCGCCGAGGCCCGCGAGCGGCGCGGCGCCGAGCTGCTCTCGCTCGAGAGCGTCGCCGTGGAGCGAGGCTTCGGAGCGATCCGGGCCGACCTGGCGCGCCTCGCCTGTGCCGGGTACGCCTGCGATCTGGCCCGCGAGCTCGTGCGCGACGCGGAGCCGCACCGCGACCTGCTGGCGCTCCTCGTCGAGTACCTGGCGCGCCTCGACGCCGGGCCGGCGCGGCCAACGGCGCTCCGGGCCTACGAGCTGCTCGCGCTCGGCGCCGCGGGGCTCATGCCGCGCCTCACGGCGTGCGCCCGCTGCGGCGGCGCGCTCGGCGGCGAGGAGCGGCTCGCCTTCGACCCGGCGCACGGCGGCGCGCTCTGCGCGGGCTGCTCGCGACATGCATCTCCAGCCGCGCCGCGGCTCGCGCCCGCCACGCTGTCCCAGCTCGCGCGGTTGCAGCGGGGAGGGCTCGCGCTGGCGGAGGCCGAGCCGCTCACCCCCTCCGCGGGCACCGAGGCCCGCGACGCGCTCTCGCGCTTCGTCGAGCACCACCTCGGCGGACGGCTCCCCAGCCGGAAGTTCCTCGACGAGATCGGGCCGGTGCTCCACCCCGGATAGAAATGGCGGGGCTCTCGCGCGGGGTTATGGGCCAGCTTCACGGTCCGCCCGAGGAGGAGCGATGGACCCGGCTCGCACCGACACCACCATCGACGAGATCGCCGACGGCATCTACCGCATCAGCACTCCGGTGGCCGCCATCCCCGGCGGCTTCAGCTTCAACCAGTACCTCGTCGTCGACGACGACCCGCTGCTGTTCCACACCGGGCTCCGCGGCATGTTCCCGGCCGTGCGCGACGCGATCGCGCGTGTCATGCCCGTGGAGCGGCTGCGCTGGATCGCCATCTCGCACTTCGAGCAGGACGAGTGTGGCGCGGTCAACGAGCTCCTCACGGCGGCGCCAGGGGCGCAGGCGGTCTGCAGCAGGATCGGCGCGATGACCTCGCTCGGCGATCTCGCGATCCGCCCTCCGCGTCCGCTCGCCGACGGAGAGCGTGTGAAGCTGGGGCGGCACGAGGTCGTCTGGTGGGATGCGCCGCACGTGCCGCATGGCTGGGACTGCGGCTTCCTCTCCGAGACGGCCACGCGCACGCTCTTCTGCGGCGACCTCTTCACGCAGCCGGGGGCGGGTCACGCACCGGTCGTCGAAGGCGACATCCTCGGTCCGTCGGAGGCGTTGCGCGCGAAGCTCGATTACTACGCGCACGCCCCCGCGACTCGCGCCGCCCTGGAGAGGCTGGCCGCGGCGAAGCCGGAGACCCTCGCGTGCATGCACGGCGCGGCGTGGCGAGGCGACGGCGCGAAGCTCCTGCTGGCGCTGGCGGACGCGGTGGGCTGAGAGGCGCCCGTCCCCGTCGCCGCGGAGAGCGAGCCGCGGCGTGTGACTCGCGGCTCCCTCGGGGTGCAGGTGCCCGGACGCTACCCCAAGAGGCGGGCAGCCAGGCGGGTCATTGCCGCGCCGGACCCGGAGCCCCATGGTGCTGGACGGTGCCGACCGTGACCTCCTCGCAAGCCATTCCCCCCGGGCAAGCGCAGCCCGCCGCAGCTCACCCCGATCGAGGCTCTCGGCTCGACGCCGAGCGGCGCGTCGACGCTCGCGCGCGCGTCCTGGTGGTCGAGGACGAGCACGAGCTGAGGCAGCTCATCGCGCACTGGCTCGAGACGCGGGGGTACCAGGTGGTCGAGGCGGCCGATGGCCTCGACGCGGTCGAGCTGATCCAGGCTGGGCTGGAACCCGACCTGATCCTGCTGGACCTGACGATGCCCCGCATGGACGGGCGGGCGTTCCTCGAGTGGCTGCGTGCCCAGCCGAAGCACGCGCACCGGCACGTCATCGTCGCGAGCGGCTACCTCGACGAGGAGGCGCCGGTCCAGGCGGACCGGACGTTCGCGAAGCCGTTCCGGCCGGACCTCCTCGAGCAGGAGCTGGCGCGGCTCATCTCCGAGTGACCGCGTCGGTCTCGCCCGCCCCATGGCGGGGGGGCAAGCCCCCGCCCTGTATCGGGGTCGTAGGGCGGGGGCTCGTCCCTCGCCCCGCGTCACGCGAGCTCGCCGAGCAGCGCGCGCCAGGCCGCGCGCTCGCGATCCGGATCGACGAGGGAACGGCGCTCCTCGACGCGCGCGCGCAGCTCGGAGAGGAAGGCGCCGTCCTCCTCCGCGCGCCGGATGAGCTCCGCGAGCGCGTCCGCGTCGCCCACGGGAAAGAAACCGGGGTAGTCGGCGCCGAGCACGCCGACCGAGCCGTCGACCCGCGTGGAGAGCACCGGGACGCCGGCGGCGATCGCCTCGGACACGGCGTTCGAGCCCCCCTCGACCCGCGACGTCACGACGAGCAACGCGCTGCCCGCGAGCGTCGCCAGCGCCTCGCGGCGGCGGCGCTCCCCCGCCCAGCGGTAGCGGGGGTTCTCCGCCATCTCGCGGCGCGCTCCCGCCTCGGCGCCGGCGTCGAGCGCGGCGCCGAGGTGCACGAGCTGCACGCGCGAGCGCGGCGGCAGGCGCCGCACCGCCGCCGCGGCCAGCGGCGCGTCCTTCACGGCCCGGAGGTGGGCGAGCAGGCAGACGCGGAACGTCCCCGCGGGCGCCGGCGCGGGAGGGACCGGTCGCGCCGACTGGAGGATCACCCGGGCCTTGGGCCGGACGGGACGCGGGAGCGCGTCGATCCCGAGCGGCTGCAGCACCGTGAGTCGGGTCGCGAGCTCGAGCGAGCGCCGCGCCTCCGCCGAGGCGGGGAGATCCAGGTACAGGTCGGTCCCGGCGAGCCCGACCACGAGCGGCGCCGCGGGGCGGCGCTCGCGCCAGGCCACGACCGACGCGTGGCTCTTCGTGGCGTGGAGCGCGACGAGGAGGTCGCACCGCTGCCCGTTCCAGGCCTCGTCGAGCGCGACGTGGTGACCGAGGGCGCGCAGGTGCGCGGCCCAGCGGAGCGCGGTGACGCGGTTCCCCTTGTGGGAGCCGCGAGGTGCTGGCGTGACGATGAGGACGTTCAAGCGGGGCAGGTCCGGAACCCGGCCCAGGGATCGCGGCGGTCGGGCGTGTAGAAGTTGCGGAACGTCTTGCTGAGCAGGCGGCGTGGCGTGGCGAAGCTCCCGCCCCGCAGCACCTTGTGCGAGCCGAACCACGGCTGCGAGTACTCGCGGTACGGGTCGGGCGCGAAGCCAGGATAGGGGAGGAAGTCGCTCGCGGTCCACTCCCACACGTCGCCCCAGGCGAACGCGTCCGCCGCCGTTTCCCACTCGGCCTCGGTGGGGAGCCGCCGCCCAGCCCACCGGCACCACGCGCCGGCCTCGAACCAGCAGACGTGGGTCATGGGGCGCTGCGGCTCGAGCGCGATCCAGCGGTCGAACTCGCGGCGGTGCCATCCACCGCCGCGCCGGTCCCAGTACGCTGGCCGGTCGGCGCCGGCCGCGACCCGCCACCGCCAGCCGTCGTCGGTCCACAGCCCGCGCCGGCGGTAGCCGCCATCCTCCACGAACTCCGCGAACCGGGCCTGCGAGACGGGCGCGCGGGCGATCGCGAACGGATCGAGCCGGACGAGGTGCGCCCACTTCTCGTTGTCGAACACGAACGGCGCATCCGGCCGAGCGCCGAGGGAGAACGTCCCGCCGGCGAGCTGCGCGTCCTCGGCGACGGGCGCCACCCCGTCCGGCGACGAGATGGAGAGCGGGGGCGCGGCGCGGCCGAGCGTCTGACGCGCGAACGCCATGGCCTCGAAGTGCATGTCCTCGTGGAAGACGCTCAGCTGCACGAAGTAGCGATCCGCCGCACCCTGGGCGACGACCGCCAGCACGCGCTGCTCGACGTCGCGCAGGTACGCGAGCGTCTCGGCGCGGTCCGGCAGCGGCAGGTTCCACCGCGTGTCGTGCGGGATGGCGGCCGAGTCGTAGAGCGCATCGGCGTCGTCGCGGAGCGCCGCTTGTCGCGCGGCGTGGCAGAGGACCCACTTCTCCTGGAACCAGGCGACGTGTCCGAGCTCCCACAGGGGCGGATTCACGATGGCGAGGCAAGGCACGACCAGCTCGTCGTCTCGCAACGACCCGGCGAGACCCAGGGTGCGCCGCCGCGCGTCGGTCACGAGCATCGACAGTTCGTCCACCATGCGGCGGAGGTACTAGCCGGCCGTCCTCGGCAGCGCTCGCGCGGAGCTCGAAGCGGGCCGATCGGGGCCACGGACTCGGCACCCGAGCGTGTCGACCGTGAGCGAGCTGGCCGGATGTCGACCAGGTGTGCGAGGATCAGTACGGTCGCTGTCCGACCCAGTTCCCAGGCGGCGCGTAGTCGCAGACGGCGATCCACCACGCGGTTCCGAAGCGGGCGTCGAACGGCGAGCCGCTCGCGCAGGGCTGGATCGCGCAGCCGAGGCCGGTGGAGCCTCGCCACACGACCTGCGTGTAATGCCCGCACACCGCCCCCGCGGCGCACTGGTTCGAGGCGTAGTCGTAGGAGGCCGCCTCCGAGACCCAGCTCGTCACCACCACCCCCGGTGCCGGAGCGTCCGTGCTCGCATACAGGTTCTGACCGTACCCCTCGCTCTGCAGCGCGGGATCGTGACTCCAGGTGCACTGGCGGGCCCAGGCCGCGGCGGCCGTGGCCGCGGCATCCGACCAGGTCATGGCGGGAAGCGGTGGCGCGGGGGTGGGTGTCGCCGCGGCGCGCGCGCCGTCGTGCGCGGAAACGAAAGCGCACGGGACGTCTCCGGCCGCGCACGTCACCCCGCCGTCGGAGGTCGCCGCGGTCGGCGTCGAGCCGGCCGGGGCGGAGCCGCCGCACGCGGCGAGCAGCAGCAGGAGGGCGCCGGCGGTCTTCATCGTCCGTCCACCTCTCGATCGGGGAGCCGCGCACGTCAGCGGCGGGTCTTCCTGGTCCTGTGCCGGGCGTGCGGCTACTCTCCCGAGGGGATGGAACCCGCCATCGCGTCGCACGGCCTCACGACCGCCGAGGCGCGCCGCCGGCTCGCCGAGGCCGGGCCCAACCGCCTCGTCGACGTCGACCGGTGGGCCTGGTTGAAGGAGCTGGCCGGGACCGTCGCCGACCCGATGGCGCTCATGCTGGGCGTGGCGGGCGCCGTCTATCTGCTGCTCGGCGCGACGAAGGACGGCATCATCCTCCTCGCCGCCATCGTCCCGGTGCTGGGGGTCGACGTCCTCCTCGAAGCCCGCTCGCGCAGGGCGCTGGGGCGGCTGGCGGCGGCGGCGAAGCCGCGCGCGCGCGTCCTCCGGGACGGGGAGGAGCACGAGGTCGCGATCGAGGAGCTCGTCCCAGGCGACCTGGTCGTGTTCCGCGAGGGCGACATCCTTCACGCCGACGGGGTGGTGCGCCGCTCGGCCAACCTCACGCTCGACGAGTCGCAGCTCACCGGCGAGTCGGAGCCGGTCGCGAAGCTCCCACTCGAAGGGGCGATCCTGCCCGCGCCGCCGGACGATCGGTCCTTCTTCGCGGGATCGTTGGTGCAGACCGGCCACGGTCTGGGGGAGGTGACGTGTACCGGGCCGCGCACGCGGCTCGGCCGCATCGCTCACCTGGTGGCGAAATCGGCGCCGGAGCCGACGCCGCTGCAGCGCAAGACCGGGAGGATGGTCCGGGTCCTGGGCGCCGTCGCCGCCCTGGTGGCCGCGGCCGTGTTCGTCCTCGCCTGGTCCCGCGACGGCGACGTCTACCGCTCGCTGCTCACCGCCCTCAGCGTGGCCATCTCCGCGGTCCCGGAGGAGTTCCCGCTCGTCTTCACCATCTTCCTCTCCATGGGCGCGTTCCGCCTCTCTCGCCGAGGCGTCCTGGTGCGCCGGCTGGCGGCGGTCGAGACCCTGGGCGCCACGACGGTCATCTGCACCGACAAGACCGGCACGCTGACCGCCGGCCAGTTCGCCGTCGACGCGCGGGTGGTTCTGGCCCGGGGTGGATCGGAGCGGGAGCTCCTGGAGGCGGCCGTGCTGGCCAGCGAGCAGGAGCCGAGCGATCCGATGGAGCGCGCGCTCATGGGCGACGCCGCGACCCACGGTCTTGCGGCCGGCACGCTGTACGGCGTTTGGGAGCTCGTCCACGATCACGACTTCGACCCGGTCGGGAAGCACATGTCGCACGGCTGGCGCCGCCGCGACGGCGCCGGCGCGGGCTGGCGCCTCTGCGCGAAGGGCGCGCTGGAGGGCATCCTCGAGCACTGCGCCCTCTCGCCGGGCGAGCGCGAGCGCGCGGAGGCGGAGCACGCGTCGCTCGCGGGGCGAGGGATGCGGGTCCTCGCGATCGCGGAGCGGATGGGGCCGGAGCTCTCCGGCGTCCGCGCCGAGGACGAGCGCGAGCTGAGCCTCGTCGGCCTGGTCGGCTTCCGGGATCCGCTCAGGCCGCAGGTGCCCGCCGCGGTGCGCGAATGCGGCCGGGCCGGGATCCAGCTCAAGCTCGTCACGGGCGACCACGCGCTCACCGCGCACGCCATCGCCGACGCCGCCGGCATCCCCCACGCCGACGACGGGATCGTCACGGGAGAGGAGCTCGACGCGCTGGCGCCCGACGCGCGCGCGCAGCGCATCCGGAGCGCCGCCATCTTCGCGCGGGTGCGGCCCGAGCAGAAGCACGCCATCGTCGACGAGCTCTCGCGCGCGGGCGAGGTGGTCGCCATGACGGGCGACGGCACCAACGACGCGCCCGCCCTGCGCCGCGCCGACATCGGCGTCTCCTATGGCGTGCGCGGAACCGAGGTCGCCCGCGCCGCGGCGGACCTCGTGCTGCTGGAGGACGACTTCACCGCCCTCGTCGCCACCGTGCGCGAGGGGCGCGGCATCTACGCCAACCTCCAGCGGGCCTTCCTGTACCTGCTCTCCTTCAAGCTGCGGGTGGTGGCCCTCGCCCTGGTGGTGCCGCTGGTGGGGCTGCCAGTCCTGTTCCTGCCGGTCCACCTCGTCTGGCTGGAGCTCATCGTCCACCCGGTCTCGGCGCTGGTGTTCGAGGCCGAGCCGCCACCGGCCGACGTGATGCGCCGCCCGCCGCGCGATCCGCGCGCCCCACTCGTCCGGCGCCGCCAGGTGGTGCGCTCGCTGCTGTCCGGCGCCCTCCTCATGATCGCGGCGCTGTGGGCCTATGCCGCCCACCTGGATCAGGGCGTCGCCTACGCGCGCAGCCTGGGCGTCGCGGTCGTCATCGGCGGCAGCCTCCTGCAAGTCTGGGCCGAACGCGCCGGCGACCGGCCGCTGTTCGCGGTGCCGGCGCCGCGGACGTGGCGCTTCTGGGGCGTCTGGGGCGGGGTGGCGCTCTCGCTGCCGCTGTTCATGCACGTGCCGGCCATCGCCGGCGTGTTCCAGATCCTGCCGCTGAGCCTCTCGGACTGGGTGCTCGTCCTCGCGGTCTCGGCGGCGGCGGTGGCGTGGCGGGCGGTGCCCCTAGGCCCGGTCCTCCTCGGGCGGCGTGCGGGGGAGCACGACCGTGAACGTGGTCCCTGACTCTCCGGTCGCGACCTCGATCGTCCCGCCGTGCGCCTCGACGAGCGAGCGCACGATGAAGAGCCCGAGCCCCACCCCGCCGCTCGCGTCGCGCCGGTCGGACGCGCCGCGCCGGAACGGGTCGAAGATCTGGGGCAGCAGCTCGGGCGGGATGGGAGGCCCCTCGTTGTACACCTCGGCCCGGACGGTCTCCTCGATCCCGGACAGGCGCACCTGCACCGGCGTGCCGGGCGTCCCGTGATGGCAGGCGTTGCCGATGAGGTTCGAGAGGACCTGCTCGATCCGCACCGGATCCCAGCGGCCCTGGAGGTCGCCCGCCTCGGTGAGGTGGATGACGCTCCCACGCCACGCGGTCCGGACCTCCTGCGCGACCGCGCGGCCGATCTCCCCCATGTGGACCGGCTCGGGGGCGAGCGAGAACCCGCCGCTCACGCGCAGCCGCGTGTAGTCGAGGAGGTCTCGCACCAGGCCCGACATGCGGGCGGCGCTCGAGACGATCCGCTGCGCGGCGGGGAGCCGGGCGGTGGGGAGGTCGGGCGCGCGCGCCAGCAGTGCGGCCGAGCCGGCGATGGCGTTGAGCGGCGTCCGGAGGTCGTGCCCGACGATCCCCATGAGCTGCTGCTGCAGCTCGAGGGTGCGCCGCTGCTCCGCCTCGCGCCGCTCGCGCTGCTGCAGGTGGTCCCGCACCGCCAGCGCCGCCGCGACGACGAGCAGCAGGAGGCCCGCGTCAGTGGCCACCACGACCCAGGTCGCGAACGAGAGGCGCTCCCGCGCTCGGCGATCGGCCTGACGGAGGTCACGCCGCTGAAGGGCCGAGAGCTCCTCGATGACGGACGCGGTGAGGCCGAACGGGGCGCTGCAGCCAGGCGCATCGATGGCGCGCTGCAGCTGCTCGAACGCGGCCGACCAGAACCGCAGCCGGTCGGGGCGCGACGCGGCCTCGGCGACGAGCCGCTCCCAGGCGGCGCCCACCTCGAGCCGCGAGGGCGACCGGCGGGGATCGTCGGGCGGGTCCCAATCGACCACCGTCGCCCCGCACACCGCCTCCGCTTTTCGGAGGACTCCGGCCAAGTGCTCCGCCGCTGCGAGCGCGCGCCAACCGTCGGTCACGGCGGCCGCCTCGCCGTGGCGCTCCTCGAACAACCGGGAGGAGAGGAGCGCGACGCCCAGCGTCGCCGCCGCCAATACGAAAAAAGGCAAAGCAATTCGAGGCGGAACGAACTTCAAGCGGGCTCCCCTGATGGCTCCGCCCGGCGCGAGCGAAGGAGCGCACGCTTCTCATCCGGCCGGCCGAGCGTGCCCCAGCATGTACCCAATAAATGGTACGGCGCAACGTGAGATGAGGGCGGCAAATTGCCTACCCCGGTCTGGTGGGGAAGACGCTCGCCGTCAGGCGTTCCGCGCTTCGCGCGCCGATACGGCCAAGCGCCGTTAGTGGCTGCGCGTCACTCCGCCAAGAGCAGTTAATTTACGACGCGATCGCCTGTTCGGTGGCTCAGGTCTGGGCGGAGATCGGCCAGTCATCGTCGGCCGATCCCGGCTTCTTCGCGCTCGCCGCCTTCGGCTCGCCTTCCACGTCAGCACCTACACGATTTAGCCGTGTCTGGAGAAGAGCCGTTCGGCCACTTCCCATGACAGTAGCGGCCATCCAGGTGGAGCCCCGAGCCACCGCCGCCAGACGACGATGTAGTGGATCGGCACAGGGTGATCTCCGGCCAGCATCCGTACGATCGAAGTGTGCGCCTTGAGCCCAACGGCGGCCGCGCACTCTTCCTGCACCTTCCCCATTCTCCTGAACCCGTCGCGTAGGTTGACGAGCACCTCTTCGGTGCCAGGGTAGCGCTCGACCAGGGATTCACGGCTGGGCATCGAAGAACCTTTCCGGCGGGTTCTCCTCCAGAAGCCGTGTCGGCGTGACCTCCAGCGCACGACAGATTCGGAGCACCAAGCCGAGGCCGAACCCACGCTCACCCCGTAGAAGGCGGCTCATGTTCCCCTCGCTACTGCCCACGCGCCGCGCCAACTCACCCTGGTTGATGCCGCGCTCCTGCATCTGCTGCCGGAGATGAGCGCGCACGCGAGCCTCTGCCTCTAGATCCTCTGTCGTCGTCGTCACTTGGCAACTCCGAGCAGGCGAGCGCGCTCCGCCGCCGCCTCGAAGATCGCCGCAGCAACTTCCCACT
>Ga0306924_10000112_pt1 | contig 55498 bp, 45 predicted proteins | sample sta12Can44000111_FD_203756 | JGI IMG/M metagenome (GOLD analysis project Ga0306924, IMG submission 203756) | Lab enrichment of tropical soil microbial communities from Luquillo Experimental Forest, Puerto Rico - statanox.12C.anox.44.000.111 (v2)... | ecosystem: Environmental > Terrestrial >... | reverse complement strand
CTGGGCACCGATCCGGCAGAACTGGCCGTCCTGAAGAAGCTGCAGGAGCTTGGACTGCAGGGCCAGATCGAGCTCGGAGATTTCATCCAGAAAGAGCGTGCCGCGGTGCGCCAGCTCAACACGGCCGGGCTTGGCACCATAGGCGCCCGTGAAGGCTCCCTTTTCGTATCCGAACAACTCGCTTTCGAGCAAGGTGCCGGGGATCGCGGGGCAGTTGACCTTGACGTACGGGCCGGTGCGCCAGGGCGACCGGCCATGGATCATGCGTGCGATGATGTCTTTGCCCGTGCCGCTCTCGCCATGGATAAGAACCGGAACGTTGGCAGCGGCGACCTTGTCGAGTCGCGCCCGGAGCGCCTGCATCGCATCGGTATGCCCGAAGACGATGGACTCAGGGGGAATCTCACCGATAGACTGCACGAAAGAGTTGACAGAATTTGTCGTTGTCATAGCCCAATCCGCGGGGCTTGCCCGCAACTGCAAGCTTTTGGTGCATCCCGGGCGCCAAACTGAGAGAAGTTAGCAACCTGCCTTGGGAACAATCCCTAAGTAATTGTCTTGTTAGGCGCTTAATGGAAGTTAAAGGCAGTGCGGAGGGGCTTGCGGGCGGGCAGGTAACCGTCCAAAAAACGGCCCTTACGGTAGGCAAAAATTTTCACATGGCAGAAGCAAGTTTCCCACGACGGGCGGATCTGCTCTTGGCCGGCCCGTTCGGCAGAGGACGGGAGAACTTCAGGCCGAGTAGGTGGTAGCCCTCGGCGTTCTGAACGCGAACGGTGCGGGCGCGCAAGGTGCGGGCGGCTCTCGGCAGATTGTTGGTTGCGGCTAGAGGGGCACTGGGGATTTCAAGCAGAACCTGCGCTGTGCGCGGCAAGGAACGACGAACCGCAACCAGGGCTCCCCCAGCACTGATGTTGAGCGCGGTGGCAAATTCAAGAAAATCCTTGCCTTTTTCGTCCCGGCTGCGGACAAAGACGGGGATGGCAAGTGGCAGGCGTGGCCACCTTCTGCGTTCTTGTTCAAGCCTGTGACGAACCAAGGGGCGCCCCTGCGAGGCAGATAAGTACCCGCTCTTCATGGCACCTATTGGGCCAAATTAAGGAACGTGCGCCGAAAGCACCGGTTTTGACGGCCTTGGGCACGATCACGGCTACGGAAACCGCGCTTCCTGCGCCGGATTGAGGGAGTTGAGTCGTGTATGGCGCGAATTACGCGGCAATCCCCACCCTTTCGCGCCGAGGCGCTGAAAAGTGCAACGATTTACCCTTCTGTGGCAATTCAGGTGTGTTTTCAATTGACAGGCCCGGATTTCCATCCTACGATCTACAAACCCGCATCCCCTGAGGTAGGTAGAGTTTGCTGTTCCCTCCCCGTGTGCTAAGTCACGAGTGTCTCTAGACTATGGCAGCTAACCCGGAAAACGCCTACCTGGCTCCGGCACAGGGGAGAAGCGCGCAGCAGGAAGCCCCGCAAGGGATTGTTCTGCCTGAGGACGATCCCGCCTCGTCCGACTATCCGCAAGACCTGCTGCAGAACTACAACCAGCTTTCCGAACGCTACCGGCGCACGACCAACGCTCTGGCTTCCGCAGCCCACGATCTGAAAACCCCGCTGGCGATTTTGAATGGCTACATCGAGCTGCTGCAGAGTCAAAAGCTCGGACCTTTGAACGAGCGGCAAAGAGAAGTCATAGCCGACATGCAGGCCAGCGGGCAGCGTTTACAACACTTCATCCAGGATTTTCTGTCGTACACGGTGCTCGAGACGGGCGAGTTGCGAATGCAGTTCGCGCAGGGCGATATGAACGGATGCCTTTCCGAGGTGTGCCGGCTGTGGTCGCCGCGTTTTCAGGAAAAGGGCCTGGCATTGTATTTCCTTGCGAACGACAAGCTCGTAGGGTTTCCCTTCGATTCAGCCAAGGTACAGCGCGTGGTTTCGAACTTGCTAGAGAACGCGTGCAAGTTCACGCCTTCTGGTGGAACGGTTTGGCTACATGCGGAGCCTTACATGTGGGAGCGCCGCGGCGCGGCCAAATCGGCGGTTGAAAAAGAACGGCGGCGCCAACCGCTGTCGACGCCCAACGCAGTGAAGGTGAGTGTGGCCGACACCGGGCCGGGGATTCCGCCGGAATATCACGTGGAAGTGTTCGACGATTTCTTTCGCTTGCCGAGCGACCAGAACCAATCGGAGGGAATGGGGTTGGGACTGGCGATCGCGCGGCGGCTGGTCAACGGCATGGGTGGCAAGGTTTGGGTAGAGAGTGAACCCGGAGCCGGCAGCAAGTTTTCGTTTCTCATTCCTCTGAAGCCCTCCCTCAACAGCACGCACAAAGGGAAAAGCAAATGAGTGAAGCCACCAACATCCTGCTGGTTGACGATGAACCGGGAATGCTGCGGTACATCCGGACCCTGCTGGAAGTGGACGACTACAAAGTGGAAACGGCCTCTACTGGCGAAGAAGCCCTGCAGCGAGTGGAGAAGGGGCTGGAGCCGGAGTTAGTGCTGTTGGACGTGTTGATGCCGGGCATTGACGGTCTGCAAACGCTGGAGCAACTGCGACAGATCCGGCCGGGCGTGAAGGTGGTCATGCTCTCGTGCGTGAACGACACGCGCAAAGTTGTCCAGGCCATGCGACTGGGCGCGCAGGACTACCTGACCAAGCCGTTTCAGAAAGCCGAACTGGACGCCGTAATCGATCAGTGTTTAGGGAAGAACCAGCATGCATACGCCGGCGAAGTGGAAGAGCTGTGCGATGACGTGTTTTTTGTGGCCGCCAGCCCGGCGATGCGTAAGATCCGGTCGCAGGCCGCGTTGGTTGCGAATGTGGATATTCCGGTGTTGCTGCTGGGCGAAAGCGGGACAGGCAAGGAAGTTCTCGCACGGCTGGTCCACAAATTGTCGCCGCGTGCACACCGCACGTTTCTGAAGGTAAATTGCGCGGCCGTTCCCGCCGACCTGCTGGAAAGCGAGCTGTTCGGCTACGAGGCGGGCGCGTTCACGGGCGCCACACATCCGAAACCCGGGAAGTTCGAGTTGTGCAACAAGGGAACGATCCTTCTGGACGAAATCGGCGAGATGCCTCCGATCCTGCAAGCCAAACTGCTGCACGTCCTGCAAGACCAGCAGTTCTCTCGACTGGGCAGCAGGACCGTAATCAAGGTGGACGTGCGCATCCTTGCCGCAACGAACATCAACATTCCCGAAGCGCTGGCGACCAAACGGCTGCGCGAGGATTTGTATTACCGGCTGAACGCGTTCACGTTAAGCCTGCCACCCCTGCGGGAACGTAAAGAAGAAGTTCCGATTCTGTTGAAGCACTTCATGTCGCGCATGGCCGAACAGTACGCACGGCCTCCCCTGCCGCTCTCGCCCACCTTGATGACAGCGTGCCTGGAGTATCCCTGGCCGGGAAACCTGCGCGAACTGAGCAACTTCATCAAGCGGTATTTGATCCTGGGCGACGAAAAGCTTGCCATTGCGGAATTGCACCCCAAGGCTGGCGGCAACGGCGGACAGCGCATCGACGCCGGAGCGAAGCCTGGTGCCGATGGGTCGGCAGGAGGATTGAAATCCCTGTCGCGGAGCGCCAAGGACGAGGCAGAGGCGGCCGCGATCACGCAGGCGCTGGAGCAAACGAATTGGAACCGCAAGCAAGCGGCAGCGTTGTTGAAAATCAGCTACAAAGCCCTGCTGTATAAAATCCGGCAATATGGCATCGCTGATGGGGGCAATCACCACAAGCTATCAGCGGGCGCTTAGTTGAATTATTCAACAGTGATATCACTGCATCTCCGCGATAAGCCTCACTCTTGGGCGCGATGCGCCGGGCACGGTAGATTCTGACCAAGGCCTAACGAAATTCCAGCTCTATTCATCGCTCGCCGACTTTACTCTTCGGCAAGCTTGCGCTTTAATAGCGAGACCTTCCGCTTCTGGGGGCGGGACGTTCGCATGCAAGGCAAGAGTATTCCGCAAGACCTCCCCGTCTCCTCGATCCCATCTGACCGCGCCGCACTGCTCTCCAGCGAATTTCTCGAAGCGATTCCGGATGCCATCGTGGCGGTCGACAACGACGGCATGATTCTTCAAGTCAATTCGCAGACTGAGCACCTATTCGGCTATCGCCATGGCCAGCTGATCGGTCAAACGATAGAGATCCTTGTACCCGCACGACTTCGCGCTAGCCACCGGGAGCATCGCGCTTCGTTTGCCGGTTCCCCCAGGACGCGCCGTATGGGTGCGGGCCTGGAGTTGAAAGGCCGGCGACGAGACGGCTCCGAGTTCGACGTGGAAATCAGCTTGAGCCCGGTCTCGATCGGAGGCAGCACGCTGGTGCTCAGCGCAATCCGAGACGTTAGTGACCGCAAGCGGATTGAAGAAGAACTGCGGCGCGCGAACGCGGAACTGGAGCGCCGGACGACCGAGGAGATCGGCGCTTACCGCGCGCGGCTGGCCGCGATTATCGATTCCTCGGAAGACGCCATCATCGGCAAGGACCTCGACGGAACCATCACAGCCTGGAACCGGGGTGCGGAGCGGATGTACGGCTACACGCCCGAAGAGGTGATTGGCAAGAACATTTCGCTTCTCGCCGAGCGAGAAGACGAAATCGCAAAAATTCTGGAGAGGATCCGTCGCGGGGAGCGCATCACGCATTATGAGTCAGTGCGGGTGAGCCGAGACGGGCGCCGGCTGCAGGTCTCCATTTCGATTTCACCGATTCGAAACCCCTCGGGGGAGATTGTGGGCGCGTCGGCGATTGCCCGCGATGTCACCGAACAGAAGCGCGCGGAGGATCGTCTGCAGCAGGCCCAGAAGATGGAAGCGCTAGGCCGACTGGCGGGTGGGCTCGCGCACGACTTCAACAACATTCTCGGGATTGTGAACGCCTGCACGGAACTGCTTAAACCACGGATCGAAGAACTTTCCGACACCGCGCAGTACGTTGGCAACATTCGCAAAGCAGTAGATCGTGGAACCTCTCTGACACGGCAACTCCTCGCTTTCACGCGTAGGTCGACGCTGCAGCCGCAGTTACTGGATCTGCACCAGCATCTCCACGACGTGAGCAAGCTGATTCGTCCGCTGATGGGGGATGACGTGGACATCGTTATCCGAACGCGTTGTGAATCGGCGGTGATCGAGATCGACCCCGGGCAGTTAGACCAGATCGTTCTCAACCTGGCTGTGAATGCGCGCGACGCCATGCCGCGGGGAGGAAAATTCCTCCTGGAAACCTCGCTGGCGGAGGCCGATGAACAATTCATTGAACAGCACCGGCCGATGCGGCCGGGAAAATATGTGACGCTGGCGGTAAGCGATACGGGCAGTGGAATGGACGCGGGGACGCTCTCGAGGATTTTCGAACCATTTTTCACCACGAAAGAGATGGGCAAAGGAACCGGGCTGGGGCTGGCGACGGTGTATGCCATCGTGCAGCAGATCGGCGGCTACATCTGGGTCGATAGCGAATTGGGAAGCGGCACAACATTCAAACTGTACCTCCCCAACGCCGAGGAGAAGATCGGAGAACAGGTGACACCTGCCGCGGAAGGGGTCCGCAGAAGGGATGGCACGACCGTTTTGGTGGTCGAGGACGACGAGATCATGCTCAGCCTGACGCGTCAGCTGCTGGAAAGCAATGGATACTCGGTTCTGGAGGCGAAGGATGCGAAGTCAGCGATCGAGGTTACCCAGAGCCATCCAGAAAAGATCGACTTGCTCCTCACCGACGTGGTCATGCGGGCAATGAACGGTCCCGAGCTTGTAAAGGAAGTGCGGGCATTGCACCCCGGCGTGAAAGTAGTCTTTATGTCAGGCTACACCGGCGAATTAATCTCACAGCATCAGGAACTGGAACATGAGATTCCTTTGCTGGAAAAGCCCTTCAGTCGGGCGGCGTTGTGGAAAATCCTGGACACGGCCCTCGGACAAAGGGGCTGACGAGTGCTCCAAATCACTTAAAGCAGGTGATTGAGATCACACAGGGCTGTGCGAAAACCCCCACTTTCCCCGGCCGGTTGGCTAGGCAGAGCTCCCCGCCGAATCTGAAAAATCTTATCTAAGCTTTTTGTTTTCAATTACATAATTGACAATTAACCGAGGCAGCTCCGCGGTTTGGGAAGTGGCCGGAGGCTTGCCCTTCTCCCTGCCGTGGCAGGAGGAGGAAAGTCATGGCAACCCCCACGATGAGATTGCAGCAGCGACCCACGACAACGAGTTCGACGGCGTTCGGCGATCTGCCTCCCGCGATTGTTCGGGAACTGGAAAGCATCAGCATCACCAACCACTATCCGACGGGAGCAGTCCTGTTCCATGAGGGACAGCCGGCCCGCGGCATCTACATCCTGGAGCGGGGGCTGGTGAAATTCTCGGTCGGCGCCAGCGATGGGCGGACCCTGATCCTGCGCATCGCGCATGCAGGAGAAGCGCTGGGAATCGCTTCGACAGTGGGCGGCCGGGACTATGAGGCGACCGCGGAAGCGCAGCAACCCTGCGACGTGACATTCATCCGTTACAGCGATGTCGTGCGCATGATGCGGTCGCATGGGGAATTCGCATTGTGGATCACGCAAGCCCTGAGCCGGGACTACAACGTGACCTGCCGGGAAATCCGCACGCTGATGCTCTCCGGATCGGCCAGCGAAAAATTGGCGCGGTTGCTTGTGGGCTGGATGGATGAGCGCTCGGGAAGCGCCGTGTCGAACCGCATGAAAGTCCCACTCACCCATGAAGAAATCGGACAGATGATCGGCACGTCGCGGGAAACGGTTACGCGGCTTATGGCCGGGTTCAAGAAGCAACGTCTGATCGAGCAGGAAGGGGCAACGCTGGTGGTTTCGGACCGAACGGCCCTTGAATCACTGATCACTGCCTGAGAATTGAAAAATCAAAAGGCCCCACGTCGAAGGAATTCCCGTTCAGCATTTCCTTCGGCGCGAGGCCTGCGCCACTTCGTCTGGAAATTACCTTAATTGCAGCCGCCAATGCCGACAATACAGGGAAAGCCCTAGAAGCCGGCACAAAAGGGGCGACGACGGCGGCAGCCAGCGTTTCGGGCTAACCTGCCGGCGTCAACTTCGAAGCGCATTAGTTGGTTCTGTGGGAAATCCAGTTCCAGCCGCTATTGCACTACCAGCGTGATCGGGATGGTCTGCGAGAACGAACCCGAAGTCGCGACGACGTTCACCGTGTAGGTACCGGCGGGCGTTCCTGTAGTGGTCGACGACGAACTGTGTCCGCTGCACCCGGGCTGCAGGAAAATCAGAGTCCCGACGACGAGAACCGCCAAACCGCCTAGCCAACGGCGTCCGCGACGCCGAACGCCTGCTCCCAGCAGCGCAAAGCCGGCAAGCGGCAGCCCCATAGCGAGGAACAACGTGCGGATCGGCCTCGTACTCGCGGTGGTACTCACCCTGGCGATCGTGCTGATCACAACAGTGACGGTGGATGGACTGGAATTCTGCAACGTGACCGGCGTGGTGGAGGGCTTACAGGTGGTGCCGCCACCAGGAAGGCCGGCGTTGCAATTGATCGAAATCGAAGCCGTATAGACGGGCACGGGATTGATCTGAACGGCGTAGGTGGCAGGATTTCCAGCAACGACGGTAAAGCTCGAGTTGCCGGTAATGCTCAGCTTGTACGAATTCACCGTGACGGGCGTGGCTACGGCCGTCGTGGAGAAGGCCCCCACAGAAACCTTTCCGCTGTTGGCGATGTTTCCAGCGCCCGTGGGTGTCAGATTGATGGTCACCGTTGAGCTCTGACCGCCGTTGATCGTACCCAGATTGCAGAGAATCTTGTTATCCGTGGGAGTCGACGAGCAACTGCCCCCGGCCGCCGAGGCGGAACCAAAGGTCACGGGCGCGCTTCCACTTCCGCCAGCAAGATTATCGATGAATAGCACATTCGAAGTGGTATCGCCGTTATTCTTGATCGTGTAGCTGAAGCTGATCTGATTTCCCGCATTCACAGCATTGCCGCTGGGAGAGACGACGGTTAGAGCGAAATTCAGGCTGGGACCGAGGCGCGCTGCGAAGATGTCCTGCGTTCCCCTGAGCTTGGCCTGGAGTGGACTTGCCGTGGGAAAGTTTCCGGACTTCGTTTCGCCGGTGACGTAGGTATTGCTATCACTGTCGATGGCGATTCCCGTACCCGTGTCAATGTCGGACCCGCCGAGATAAGTGACGAATTGGCTGGCGCTGCCGGTGCCACCCGCCGTGGTATCGAGTCGAGCCACGAAGGCGTCCTGGATACCCCCGAAGGTGCCTTGAACCGCATTGGAGGCGATGACCGGAAAATTCGCCGCTGCGGTGGTGCCGACTACCCGGGCGCCCTGCACGTTGTCGACAGCGATCGCGTTACCTGAGTCGTTGCCTAATCCTCCCAGGTAGGTGAAGTAGGTCAGCTGAACGTTGGTCGATCCAGTGCCCGTTGCGGGATTGTTGATTTTCGCGACAAAGGCATCCGTTGCGGTACCGACGGGGTCAGCCAGATTTGCCTGATACGGTGCAATCGTGCCGCTGACTGCGGGATGATCGCCCGAATTCGTAGAGCCGGTTACGTAAGCATTTCCCGAAGCATCGAGGCCGATGCCGAGGCCGATGTCGGTGTGGGACCCGCCCAAGTAAGTGCAGTAAAGCAACTCGGCGCCGGTGTTCGTGCCGGGATTCAGCTTGGCGACAAAGGCGTCGGGCTCGGTCACGGTAGTGGAGCACGCCGTCGTCGAAGTGCTGGTGGGATTGCCGAGGCAAAACTGAAACGCGTTCTTGATGGGGAAATCGGTTTGCGAATTTTGGCCGGTGTAAAGATAAGTCGTGCCGCCAGTGAAGTAGATATTTGAGCCGTTAGCGTTGTTGTCGACGGCGATGGCCCCACCGCTCACCGTGCCAGTCAGGGGATTCCCGCCTCCGAAGTATGTGGAGAAGACCAGGCTGTTCACGCCGGAACTGGCGGGCGCGACCTTGCTGATGAAGAAGGCGTTCGCACCCTGCAATGTTGACTGAAAGGTTCCGGCCGCCGGCGCCAGCGGGAAATTGGTCGAATTCGTAATCCCGATTACATAGACAAGGCCCTTGTTGTCGAGGGTCATGCCTTTGACGGTGTCGGTCTGATTGCCGGAGAGATAGGTGGAATACAGCAGGGTGCCGGTCGTGCTGAGTTCCGTTACAAAAGCGTGCGGATTTCCCGGAGAAACCGGAGCCGTCTGGAAGGCATTCTTGTTGGGAAAGTTGGTTGAGGTGGTCGTGCCAGCGAGGTAGGCGTTGCCAGCAGCATCGGCCGCGATGCCCGCGCTGGTGTCGGCGCCGCTGCCGCCCAGGTATGTCGCGAACACCCGCGTGGTACCGGTGGGATCGAGCTTGGCGACAAACACGTTGCTGGTCGCGCCGGAAACATAGGTGCTGCCGTCGGTCACAGGGAAGTCGGTGGAAGTGGTAGCACCTGTCAAATACATATCCGGAGCGGAATCGACCGCAATCGAAGGCTGGAACTCAACGCCGGTGCCTCCGAGATATGTGGAGTAAGACAGCATTGGGTCGATGACGAGTGGCCGGGAGCGATCGTAGTCACCGAGTTCAAAGCCGACACGATTTTCCGCCAGCAACGCAAATTTACCGGGGACCGGCCGCCGGGTTCCGTCGATCTCCTGATAAACGCGGGGCGCTTCCAGGCGAACCTCTCCTGCGTCGGTTGTGATCTTCAGATCGTCCGAATCCAGTCGCAGGTCGCGCGACCCTTCAAAGCAGAGCTGCACCTGGCGGGGATCGGCTCCGGCAGCAATCTCAAAGTCGTATTCCAACTCTCCCTGGGTGCCGTAGTACACCAGATCAACTCCCGGGTAAACCTGCGAGTACCGCACGCGGCCATATTGCGGAATGCCGACACGCCACTTGGAAGGATCGTTACCGATGTAGTAGTTGCTTTTTCCAGGCAGTGGTTCCCTGCCCTCAATTTCGGGTTTGGAGTTTGCGCCAGCCAGCTTCATGCGAACCACAGAGTTGGCGGCATGTCTATTGCCCAACGAAAGCACGGCCTCTTCCGCCGTTAAGAAGAGTCCATAGCCGCTGCCGCGGGCGATGAACTGGACACTCGGATCGGTTTGGCCGCGGTTGGGTTCGAACATCAACGAAAGATGTCCCAAGCTGACCGAAGCAGCCGCGGGAACCGAAGCTGCGGGTTGTTTTGCCAGGGGAGCCAGTGAGGCGGAGGTTTCCGTCACGGTGTTGCCGGGTCGATACGAAAGGGACAGAAGGGCTACTCCAGCGGCAACCAGTACGAGGGATGCGGGCAAAAGGCGGCTCCACAACAGACCCGTACCCAACTCACGGCGATTCAATCTCACGTGCTCCTCCGAACTATTCAAATCAGGTGGAGAGGAATGAAGATCGGCACAAGGTTCGTCTGCGGCCTCGGGCGTACGAAGCGGCAGGTACAGTCTCCATCTCGGGTGAAAAAATAAGTAACTACTTAAACATCCAGCGGATAGCAGTGTCAAGCCAACCGTTGCGCAAGCTGTCCGCTCAAGCGTGGTGAGATGCGGGATGGAGATTCGAAAGATGCCGCGGCGTCAGGAATTCTGGCGTGAGGATCGCGCACTGAGCGGGATGCGCGACAATCTTGGTTCTGCGTGCTGGCCCGTGAGTCCGACAATGCTGCAAAAGCCAGCGGCAGAAAGTCTGCGCGCACATGGATGGAGGATTGCTCGAAACACCGCTGGATTTGCACGACAGCTTTCTCCTCCCCTGTCGCCTCCCCCTAGCACACAAGCTTGTTGGATACGCCGGCGCGGGTTTACCGATTCAGTTCCCGCAAGTTTTTGCTGTTGCAAACTGCTGATTCCTAAGTAAATTAGCATGACGACGCATAAGACCTGGCGACCCACCGGAAGCGCTCGGGTTCCGGAGCAGTGGCAGTCCCAGCTACCGGGATCGCGCGAATTCCAAGATCCCGGATGGAGAAACTGCGCTTGATGCTGCAAGAAAATTCAGACCGGCGTTCCATGCGACGTTTCGATATGCGCCTTCCGGCATCCATCCGGATCAACGGAGACCGGAGTTCGGAGTTCTTGACCGAGACGCAAAATGTTAGCGCTCGAGGAGTGTTCTTCTACCTTGACCGGTTGGTGGATCCTGGCTCCCGCATCGACGTGACGCTGACATTTCCACCGCACGTCACGCTCACCGACCCGGTTCGGGTCCGCTTCGCGGCACGGGTGATTCGAGTGGAGAGCCCTCTGCCTTCGGCCCGAGTCGGAGTTGCCGCGATGATCGAGGAATACGAATTCCTGAAGTCAAGCCCAAACGAGGATCTTGTGGCTTCTGTTGTCTGGCAGCAGTGGAAGACACCGCAACCTTAGTCAATCCGTATTAATCCTTCCGAGGCGATCAGTTCGGATGTGTGGATGGTGAATCAACCGTCGCACTACGCATCTTTGCGGCTCATGTCGTCGATCTCGCGCTTCAGCCGGGCATAGCGCAGGCCTAGAGTGACCAGATATCCGACGTGGATTACCCAGGTAGCAGTGTAGGCAGCGTACAGGAAGTTCATGGTACGGCGCTCCTTGGCTCGAGCAAGGCTTCCAGAGCCTGAGTTTCTTCTACCTGCCGCTTCAGCAGTTCCAGCCGATACCGCACCCAGCAGACCAGGAAGGCCAAGCAAAGAAACGCCAGCCAGTTGATGAGGAGCACGTGCAACATTCGCGGATCAATCGAGCCTCCGCCACCGATCACAGGCTGCGGATGCTGGGTGCGGAAGATCCAGATAGAGAAGTAGACCAAGGGCACGTCGAGCGCGCCGAAGACTGCGAGCGCAGCCGCCAGGGCCGGAGTCTGGCCGCTCGAGGAGAACCGGCGCAGCACCAGGTAGCTGACATAGATCAGCCAGAGAACGAGTGTCGAGGTCAGGCGGACATCCCACGTCCACCAGATTCCCCACACCGGCCGAGCCCAAAGCGGGCCGGTCACCAGCACAACCGTGCAGAAGACCACGCCCACTTCGGCCGTGGTAACAGCAAGTGCATCGGCTGCCTCGACCGAGAACAGCTTGCGCACCAGGAAGTAGAGACCGGCGATGAGTGGGCCCGTGGTGGCGATCGAGGATAGCTGCACGCCTTCGGGCAAGGCGCTCTTCAGAGCGGGAACGAATCCAATCACGGCAGCGGCAACGCAGGTCAGGACAGCGATGGTGAGTACGACCCAGTTCGCGACTTTATCGGTGTTAGCGTTCCGGCGCACCAGATATTGGAGCGAGGCTAGGAAGTTGATGAAAAACAGCAGAAAGGCAGTCCACGCCGAAGGCACGTGGTAATAGAAGATGCGCTGTACGTCGCCCATGGTCTGCTCGCGGGGAGCGACGATCAGGGCCTGGTACAGGGCATAGCCAAGCAACGCCGCGGTCAGCAGGGCGAGTATGGGGAAGGCCTTTTTCATTCTGCGTGCAAAACCGTCTCAAATAGGGCCAAGCAACCAGTAGTAAACACCACATCGTAGGTGGCAAGCAATACGAGCCAGAACTTGGCCGAGGTAGCAGGGTCGCCCATCAGGATGATGGTCGTAGCTTCAACCATCGATACTAACGCCGGGATGGTGATGGGGAATAGTAGAAGGGGCAGCATGATTTCGCGGCTGCGGGTGCGCAAGGACATGGCCGCGAAAAACGTGCCGTTCACGACGATGGCCCAGGTGCCAAGAATTGCGACCGGCAACAACTGCCAGGCGGGGCCGAGAACACGCAGTTTATAGAAAACGACAAACAGCGGAGTCATCACCGCCTCGAGCACCAGCACAAAAATGAAATTGCCCAGGGCCTTGGCGAGGAAGAGTGAATTTGCCGGTGCCGGGGAAACGCGGTAAGCGTCAAGCACCTGGTTGCGCAGCTCGCGCGCCCACGTCTGATTCAGCGCCACGACGGAGGCGAACAGGAAGGCCACCCAGATCAGTCCGCCCGCAATTTGCCGGGATTCCTCCGCCAGCGGATCGAACGAGAAGCTGAAGACGACCACCACCAGCAACGCGAAAAACAGCATGGAATTGATGGCATCTTTGGAACGCCACTCCAGGCGAATGTCCTTTGCCAGCGTGGCCAGCGTGATGCCGGAAGCGGGCGCGCTCATGCCGTCTCCATGAACTTCAGGTCGGGTGTGCGGTTGATGATCTGACCGTTCTGCATCCAGATGAATTCGTCGGCTGCGCCGTCGAGGAGGGAGGCTTGGTGCGTCACTACGAAAATGGTTTTGCCCGAGTCGCGCATGTGGGCGAGCAATTTGACCATCTCGCGCGCGGAGCCGATGTCGACGTTGGAGAAGGGCTCGTCGAGCAGAAGCAGTCTGGGATCGTTTAATAAGGCGCGAGCGAGTGAGATTCTCTGGCGCATGCCTTGCGAGTACTGGCCAACCGGCCGCTGCAGCTCGGGATCGAGTCCGACCGCGGTGATGATCTGGGCGCAACGGGAATCGTCTCGTAACCCGTAAAGCTGGGCGAAATAGAGGAGGTTTTCCATTCCGCTCATCTCGTCGTAAAGCAGCGAGGGATGCGCCATGTATCCGAACTCCCGGCACACAGTTCGTGGGCTGTTGCTGCCGAGGATCCGGATTTCCCCTCGGGTGGGGACAGTGAGACCGGCGAGGATGCGCAGCAGCGTGGTCTTGCCTGCTCCGTTGTCGCCGAGGATGCCGTAAAGACGGGCAGGCTGAAAAGAAGCAGTGACGCCACGCAGAGCGGCGAACCGTCCGAACTGCTTGATGAGATTGCTGAGGGCGATGATGGAATCAGGCTGGACGGCGGCCGCTTTGGGATCGCTCACAGTCGAATGGGTTTGGCCGAAAACACCAACCGCTTGTTACAGAGTCACACCCGTCTTGCCTTGCGTGCTGGTCATGCTCTTGGGAGGCTCGGTGTTGGGTGTGCCGCTTGCCGGATCACCCGGCTTCGCCGGCGCGTACTTGGACGCGCACTTGGCCTGCAATGCCTTGGCGTGAAATACGCCGTCCTTCCCGAAGCTGCCTTCCGCCAGCGCCTGGGAATTGTCCTTGAACGTATCCGGCGGGGGCTCGGTGCCTGCATAGCTCACCGGCAAGCTCAGGTTCTGCTCGACGAGAATGAATTCCACATGCGTGCCGCTCCGCTTGATCGAGCCGGGCTGTACGTTTCCGGCGACACGAAGCCGCTTGGTGTAGGCGCTATCGCCCATGCCATGAAGCTCTTTGATGGTGACGTAGTAGCTCTTGCTCTCCTGCACGCCGGTATAGGCTAGGTACCCGAGCATCATGAGGATGACTACGGTCGCGCCACCGAATTTCAGATACTTGCTGGTCTCACTGGACATGTGGAAATCCCCGAAGCTGATAGTTCAAACTGTACCCGTCAGGTGCAGCGGGGTCAAGACACATTCGCACTTCAGGCTCGGCACGTTTAACCCGCAAGTTATTGATAAAATTAGAGAACTCCTACCTGACAAGGGTAGACATGAGCGGCTGCTAGAATGGCCGCGATTTTTTTGAGAAGAGAGCGAACCCAGCCATGATTCATCCCTGGCACGACGTGACCCCAGGCCACAAGCTGCCTGGCGAGTTCAGCACAGTGATCGAGATTCCTTTCGGCTCGAGCGTGAAGTACGAACTGGACAAGACCAGTGGACTCATCAAACTGGATCGCGTGCTGTACTCGGCCGTCTACTATCCCGCGAACTACGGGTTCATTCCACAGACGCTCGCCGAAGATGACGATCCGCTGGATGTGCTGGTGCTTTGCCAGGAGACGGTCGTTCCCCTAACGATCATTCACGCGCGGGCGATCGGGCTCATGACGATGATCGATTCGGGCAAGAAGGACCACAAGATCATCGCGGTGGCAACCGAGGATCCCGAGTTCAACAGCTACCACGAAGCGAACGAGATGCCACAACACCGGTTGCTGATGCTGCGGCGATTCTTTCAGGACTACAAGCAGCTCGAAGGGAAGGCCGTCGAGGTTGATGAGATTCGACCGGCAGGCGAAGCGTATCCCATCATCATGGATGCGCTGCACAACTACAGCGAGCAGCGGCGGAAGGGGTTCAAGGAGTTGTAGCGCCGCCGTCTCGGCGGCTGTCCGGCGACAATCTGATTCATGGGCGAGGCCTAGGGTCGTCCTTCCCGGACCTCACGACAGCCACCGGGACGGCGGCGCTACCAAACCCGGCAGGCGTTCTCGGCCACCATCGGTTGCCCTGTTTTGCATCCCCAGGTCTTCTCGAACTCGGGCATGTTCTGCACAACTCCATCGATGCGGTACTTGCCGGGAGAATGGGGGTCGACGGTGACCAGCATGCGTGAGAATTCGGGGCGGCGCTTTTCGCACCAGACCCGGCCAAAGCCCAGGAAAAAGCGCTGTTCGGGCGTGTAGCCATCGATTTTCTGTGCGGCTTTGCCAGTCTTGTCTTCGGCGATCATCTTCTGCAGGGCGTTGAACGCAATGCGCGCGCCGCCGTTGTCGGCCGTGTTTTCCCCGAGAGTCAGCTTGCCATTCAGCTTGAGGTCGTCGATGGCAACGAAGTTGCCGTATTCGTTGGCGACGCAACTGGCACGCTTCTCGAATTCTTTCCCGTCCTGCTCGGTCCACCAGTCGCGAAGATTGCCCTGCGGATCGAATTTCCGACCCTGATCGTCGAAACCGTGCGTGAGCTCGTGACCGATCACGACCCCAATGCCGCCCATGTTCACAGCATCGTCCATCAGCTTGTCAAAAAACGGGGGCTGCAGGATCCCGGCCGGGAACACGATTTCGTTGCGTGAGCCGTTGTAGTAGGCGTTCACGGTGGGCGGCGTCATGCCCCACTCTTTGCGGTCAAGCGGCTTGCCGATCTTAGCGATCTGGCGGTTGGACTCGAACTCGTTGGCGCGCAGAAAGTTTCCAATCAGATCTCCTGGTTCGATCTTGAGGGCGGTGTAGTCGCGCCACTCCTCGGGATAGCCGATCTTGTTGCGAATAGCGGTCAGCTTGATTTTGGCCTGTTTCTTGGTTTCATCGCTCATCCAGGGAAGGTTACGGATGTCATCATCAAGGGAGGCTTCGAGGGCATCGACCATCTTCAACATGCGCTGCTTGCCGTCGGCCCCGAAAGTGAGTTCCACGTATTTCTGGCCGAGTGCTTCGCCGAGGGCGCCGTCGGTGGCATCGACACAGCGCTTCCAGCGCGGCTGAATCTCGGACTGCCCGGTGAGCTGCTGCTGCATTTTGAAGTTGGCGTCGACAAACGGCTCGGAGAGCCAGGGTGCGGTCGAGTCAAGCAGATGCCAGGTCACGTAGGTCTTCAGCGAATCGAGGGATTCTTTCTCGATTACCGTGTCGACCTGTTTAAAGAATTCTGGATTGGAGACGTTCAGTTCGGAGAAAGATGGGGCCTTGACGTCATTGAAGTAGCGGTTCAGGGAGAAGTTCGGAGCGGTCGCAATGATTTCATCGCGCTTCATCTTGTGATCACGATTTTTGGGATCGCGCCGAAGGGTGCGGTCCATCTGGGCGGTGGCGAGGGCGGTTTCGATGCGCAGGACGGTCTCGGCTGAGGCTGCCGCTTTCTCGGGACTCTGTCCGGCCAACGTGAACATCTGGGTCGCGTACGCAACGAAGTGCTGGCGCATTTCCTTGTGTTTGTCGTCGTCCTTGATGTAGTAGTCGCGATCGGGCAAGGTGAGCCCGCCTTGATCGACATAGGCGATGACTTGCTCGGCGTTGTGCAGATCGGGTGCGGAAAAGAAGTTGAACAACGAATTTCCACCGATCATGTGGGAGTGCGCAATGGCGTCCATGAGGGCGCCTTTATCGGGAACCGAAGAGATCCTGGCCAGTTCGGGCTTCAAGGGATCGAGGCCTTTGGCATCGGCGGATTTTTCGTCCATGCAGGCACCGTAGTAGTCGCCGATTTTCTGCTCGACGGGAGTGCGCGAGGGGCCGCCGACGGCCGCCTTCTCCAGGATTCCGCGCAAGGTCACCAGGTTGCGCTCGTAAAGTTCGGTGAAGCTGATCCACTCGGTCTGATCGGCTGGAATCTCGGAGTTCTTGAGCCAGTTGCCGCAGGCGTATTGGTAAAAGTCGACGCATGGATCGGTGGCCTTGTCGATGGCATCGAGGCTGAAACCCGGGTTGGGTTGATTGCTGGCGGGAGACTGCGCTATCGCTGATGCGGCACAGGCAAGAATCAGGGTGAGAAGAAGAAACTTTGGAGAGTGCACAATCACCTCGCAGCCTGAACAGAGGATTGTAGGTGCAACGCGGTTAGACGGACAAGGCGCGGGAAGGTGAACGCGGCCGGGGTGCTTCACCTCGGCAGAATCCTTCTCCGACTGGGCCAAAATCTTAAATTCGAGAGGACGCGAGAGCTTCCGCGGAGGGGGCAGAGAAAATCTGGCAATGCCGGCGCCGCTCCGCGGCAGGTACAGCAGCTCGCGCGGCGTATAATCGTCGAATCGCCACTGAGAAGAGGTTGCGCAGTCCATGACCCCGACGAATGGTACGCCCGCACAGGGTTCCACCGGCAACGGCAGCAACGGAAACACGCAGGTTCCCAAGCCTCGCACGGAATGGCTGGCGCAGCGAAAAGCCAGCAATCAGGACGGGAACTTCTCGCAGATGCACTATGCGCGCCGAGGCCTGGTGACCGAAGAGATGGTCTATGTCGCCGAGCGGGAGAAGATCACGCCGGAACTGGTGCGGGATGAGGTGGCGCGTGGCCGGCTAATTATCCCGGCTAACATCAACCATGCCGAACTAGAACCGATGGGGATCGGCGTCGCCACGCTGTGCAAGATCAATGCGAACATAGGCAACTCTGCCGTTACTTCGAACATCGAGGAAGAGCTCAAGAAGCTGCACACTTCTGTGCACTATGGGGCCGATACGGTGATGGATCTTTCAACCGGCGGCGATATCCACGAGATTCGCGAAGCGATTCTGCGGCATTCGCCAGTGCCGATCGGGACTGTGCCGATTTACGAGGCGATCTCGCGGGTGAAGCGGGTGGAGGACCTGACCGCCAGCATCATGCTGGAAGTGATCGAAGAGCAGGCAGCGCAGGGTGTGGACTACATGACGATCCACGCCGGCGTGCTGATCCAGTACCTGCCGATGGTGTCGAAACGAATCACGGGCATTGTCAGCCGCGGGGGGGCGATCCTGGCGCAGTGGATGGTGCACCATCATAAGCAAAATTTCCTATACGAGTGCTTTGAGGATGTCTGCAAGATCTTCAAGAAATACGACGTGAGCTTCTCGCTGGGGGACGGACTGCGCCCGGGCTGTATCGCCGATGCCAGCGATGAAGCGCAGTTTGCCGAACTGGCCACCTTGGGAGAGCTCACAACCATCGCCTGGAAACATGACGTGCAAGTCATGATCGAAGGACCAGGACACATCCCGATCGACAAGATCAAAGAGCAGGTCGAAAAGGAAAAGGAACTTTGCTTCGAGGCACCGTTCTACACGCTGGGGCCGCTGGTGACCGACATCGCCCCAGGCTATGACCACATCACCTCGGCGATTGGCGCGGCGATGATCGGTTGGTACGGGGCGGCGATGCTGTGCTATGTCACTCCGAAAGAGCACCTGGGTTTGCCCAACGATAAAGATGTGAAGGACGGAATCATCGCCTATAAGATCGCCGCACACGCGGCGGATGTGGCGCGGCACCGTCCGGCAGCACGTGACCGCGACGACGCTCTCAGCTACGCGCGGTACAAGTTCGATTGGGAGAAACAGTTCGCGCTTTCGCTCGATCCTGAAACTGCCCGCTCCATGCACGATGAGACTCTGCCCGACGACTATTACAAAGAAGCGGCATTCTGCTCGATGTGCGGCCCGAAGTTCTGCTCGATGAACTACTCGGCCAAAGTGGATGAATACAACAAGCAGACGCACGGGTTGGAGAAGAAGGACTACTCGGAGCTGGTGGAGAAGCTGGTGACGATCAAGTAACTCGGCGTACGTTTGGTGAGCGTAGCCGGCGGGACGCCGGCGCTACCCGCTACGACTAAAACTCTGCCATTCCATCCCACACCAGCTGGACTGCGATCGCCAGAATCAGGAAGCCAAAGATGCGGTTGATCGCCCCGGCCGCGCTCGGGCCGAGCTTGGCTACCAGCGGTCCCCCTAAACGCAAAAACAGGTAGACCGTTACCGCAAGCACGGCGATACCGATCACCATCCCGATATAGGCCGTCCTGCTGTCCACGTGCGCGGCGAGGCCCATCACCACGCCGATCGATCCCGGACCTGAAAGCATGGGCATGGCCATGGGTGTAAGCGAGATATCTTCTTTGGTGGCCGCCTCATCGCTCTCAGCGGGCGTGATGCGGTTTCCTCCCGTCACCATTCCCCAGGCGGTGTTGGCGACGATCAGGCCTCCGGCAATCTGCAACACCGGCAGAGAAATTCCGAAGAAGTTGAGGACGAAGCGTCCGAAGAACATGAACGTCACCAAGATGGCGAATACGTAAGCACCAGTCTTGAGGGCGGCGCGGTAGCGATCCTGGGGCGTGAATCCGGAGGTGATGGAGAAGAACAGGGGTATGCCACCGAAAGGATTCACGATCGGAAACAGAGCCAGAAAGGTGGCGGTCGCCGACGACGGGATCGTGAGCAAGAGGTGCTGCACGGCGTTCGCAGACTTCATCGGCAAGGCGACTCGCAGGGGCGATAGGTTCGGAGCTTGACTGAGTCGTGCATAGGGCAGCGAAAGTTTGAGAATGATACGATCCGCTTGGACTGCCGTCAACCTCCTTTGTACACGTAAGCATCTGAAACTAAGCGAGTTGCTGTTTCCCGGCGGCGGACCTCAGAAAAACCTGAACCTACAATAGTTGACTAGTCATCCAAATCGTTGTGCCAGGGAAGCCCAAAACGCTGCGCGAGGAGATCCGGCAGTCGAAGCCCTTTGAGTCTTCGGCGCAGGAGGCCATCCTCGCTCTCTACCGCACAACCGATCAGTTGCAGCGGCGCTTTTCGAAATTGGTCGAAGCGCACGGGATTTCCCTGCAGCAGTACAACGTGCTGCGCATACTGCGCGGGGCGGGCACCCAAGGCACGCCCACGCTGGAAATCGCCGACCGCATGATCCAGCAGACTCCGGGGATCACGAGGTTGCTCGACAAACTGGACAAGAAACGCCTGGTGCGCCGCGAGCGCTGCCCGGAGGACCGTCGGCAAGTTCTGTGCTCGATCACCAGGGACGGCCTCGAACTTCTGGCGGAGCTCGATCAGCCGATCCGCAAGATCGGCTTACGTGGAATGGAGCCGCTCACCATCGCCGAACAGCGAGCGCTGATTACGATGCTCGAGCGGGTACGCGCGCAGGAAGGCTAATTTTTTGGGAGCGATGCTTGACTAGTAAAGTAATACCAACCGGACGATTGAGAGGAAATGACGATGTTTCGAAAACTTCTAACCACATCGAATGATTGGACTCTAACGCTGCTACGCCTGGTGATGGGCACGGTGTTTTTCGCACACGGAGCGCAAAAGGCACTCGGCTGGTTTGGGGGCTACGGATTTGCGGGAACAATGGGCTTCTTCACGAAGATGATGCACATCCCAGCCCCGTTTGCCTTTCTGGCGATCTGCGCGGAGTTCCTTGGGGGGATCGGCTTGCTTCTGGGAGCACTGGGGCGGGTGGCGGCGTTTGGAATCGCCTGCAATATGGTCGTAGCCGTCCTTATGGTGCACGGTCCAAACGGCTTATTCATGAACTGGACAGGTCAGCAGAAGGGTGAAGGCTTTGAATTCCACCTGCTGGCAATCGCAATCGCCGTTGTGCTGATGGTTCGGGGCAGTGGTGCTTTTTCAGTTGATCGGGCGCTCCAGGGCGCGAGCGAGTAAGGCAGCCCCGATCAGTTTTGGTCGGAGTACCTGCGTGGCTTGGATTGCGGAATTGCCTTTGAGGCCACGCCGTGCGACCGGTCGTAGAAGACAACGGTATCTTCCGCAATGATGTCGTCATGAGCGGAACGAGCCCGGTGAGCCTGTTTCGGAGGCTGGTCTGTGAATACCTGCGCGTCTTGCTTCACGACCGACGCTGCAGAGATTTGATGGTTCCTCTGTACAGCCTTTGCGTTGGTTGCTACCGTGGGTCGGACGACGTTTTGGGAGTGCTCCGACGTGGATTCAAGAGACTGTGGGGATCGCGCGGACGCCGGCTGAATTGCCACCGCCGGCAAAGGCGGACGCGTTCCCACGATGATTGCCACAGCGGTGCCCAGGATTACGAGCGCGCAGGAAGCAAAAGCCTTGCGCCAGAATCGCGGCCCGGTTTGAAGACTGATTCGGACCACCGCGAGCCTCGGTTTTCGTGGAGATGCTGTTGCAACCAGGCTGAACTGCGGGGAAGGCCGCTCGGGAACCTGGGGAATCCAGAACTCACTCTGCTTCGGAGTCTTCGCGATGGGCGATCTGCCGTCGATAGCCTTTTCGAGCGAGGCGGGTGCGCTCCCTGCCGCGGCCAGGACCGAAGCTGAGGCGGACAACGGCCTCCCTCGATGATCCTCGGGCGGAACTTCAACTTCCAGTGGCGCGACAGCCGGTCTTTGAGAGCTCGACGCGTCCAACTCCGAAAGGATCACGTCGCCTTCCAACTCGGCCAGGATCGGATCGTCTTCCGGACGAAACGCCGGGGCTGTGGCCGGCTTGGCCACTGGCGAAAAGTGATCTTTCTCAACGGGCGGAACAAGAGAGATCACGCGCACGGGCCGGGCACGGTCGTCGAGCGCACCGGGCGCAAAGTAGACCCAGAGATTTTCGCTGGAATCGGATTCGGAAATGCAGCTGGTCACATCTGCCGAGTCGCATTCGTCGAGACGAACCTCCAGGTCGGCAGGAGTTGCGGGAACTTTCCCGGGGGCCACGGTTTCCACCTGGAAGCCGCGCGCACGCAGCTGGATGGTCAACTCCAGAGACTCTTCGACGGCGTTCGTGATGATACGAGCTAACGGCATTAGGGCCTGCGGAGTGGGTCCGCTCAAAGCTGGTGAGTTCGGGGACTCTTGACGAAGCGGGGGAGAATGCTCGGGGCGAAGCATTCGCAGCGAGAGCGCGGCCGTTCACATCCGTGTGGCTAGTTTAACCCAACTAGGCGCTCGAAACTCAGCGATTATCGGTGTGCAACAGATTGCACTTCAGCGGTAGCCATCCAGCACATGCGCGGCCCGTTGCAGAGCTGCAGACAGGCCAGCCAATTGCTGCCGGGTGCGCTCGAGATCGCCCGCGTCGATGGCTTCATTGACGCCCGGGATCACCACGGCGGCGTAGCCCGTGTACTGCCCCGGGGCGTAGATCGCGTGGTGATACCAGGGCCGGTTGGGCAAGCCTTCGGGAAGCAACAGTGCCCGTTCGGCGTCGCGCAGTGCGGTGTTAAGGCGGGAAACGTCTTCGGGCGGCTTGCGCTGCTTGTTCAGAATCCTGGCACCCGCGTCTTCGAAACGCTTGGCGGCATCCCCGGCAGGAACAAAATCCGGTGTGCGGGCACCAAACTTGGCGTCAGCTTTTTTCTTAGCGGCATCGATGTATACACGAATCTCTTTGCCGTATTCCTCGTAATCGAATGGGAGCACATCGGCGTCGGCCATGCGGACAGCCTCTAACCCATACACCCGCGCCATCTGTTGCTCGTAGGCGAAGCTGGGATCCCCGAACTTCTTAAACCAATTGAAATTGTCGAACACCGAGTGATACACGCCGTAGGCGCCACTGGAACCAATGTCGGACGACGGAACACCCAGGTGCTGCAAAAACACGGTGTAGTCCGAGCCGCTCCCCAGGTCTCCGACGACTACGTCGGATTTTGCCTGGGCGGCGGGAGGACGGAAGGTGCTGCTGGAGGTTTCCTGCGGATTGAACGACTCATTGCCCACCTGGTTGGCCTTTTGCCATGCCTCGTACACGGTTCCGCCCTGTACGGCTGGGACAGACTTGGTGACGTCGCGCAAAAACTGCTTCAGGCTGGGCACGGCGGAAGCTCCGAACTTCGGCCCGGACACGGCAACATCCATGTTGAAGTAGGCGGCAGCGCGGGCCAGTTCGTTGGCGTGCTGCTCGCCCCACTCCGTGGAGCCAATCAGCCCCTCTTCTTCGGCGTCCCAACTTCCGAAGACGAGAGTTCGTTTCGGCTTCCATCCTGACTTCAGCAGCTCTCCAATTCCGTGCACTGCTTCGAGCATGGCCGCCGTACCACTGTTGGGATCAACCGCGCCATAAACCCACGCGTCGCGATGATTGCCCGACACGACCCACTCGTCGGGCAGTTCGGAGCCCCGGACTCGCCCGATCACGTCCCAAATAGCCCGATATTGATAGTCCTGCTTAAGATGAATCTTCAGCTTCGCCGGGCCCGGCCCGACGTGATAGGTGAAGGGCAAAGAGCCTTGCCAGTCACGCGGCGACTCGGGTCCTTCGAGGTGTTCGAGAACCGGCCAAGCGTCTGCGTAGGACAGGGGCGTGGTGGGAATCTTTGGGAGCTGCGCCGATTTTTCCGGCGCCGTGCGTTTGTCGTCGGGAAGGGATGGAAGGGCAGCGACGCCGGGTGTAGTCGGATCGCCCGGAAACTGAAACATGTAGCCGACCGAACCACGCTGTGCTCCGGTGTCCGGACGCCAGGGACCCTGCGGATATTTGTCGCCTCGTTTCCAGCCATCGTCAGCGGGATCGGAATAAATGATGACGCCTGCAGCGCCGCGCTCCTGCGCCACGAACGCTTTGACACCGCGAAAGTTCTGGCCATAACGAACCAGCACGATCTTGCCGCGGACATCGATCTTCATCTGCGCAAGCTTGTCGAAGTCTTCCGGCGAGCCGTAGTTGGCATACACGACGTCGGCTTCCACGTCTCCTGAAGGCGACATTCCGCTGTAAGGAGTGATCACGCGAGGATCGGCCTGGAACGGGTCACCGTCGACAGATTCGCGCGAAGGCCCGTGCATGGTCACACCCGGGGGTGCAATGAGGTCAACGCTAATTTCCTGAGGATAGTTAAACCAGACGCGGTATTCGACGATCTCCGTGTCGAATCCGGCGTCACGAAACCTCCCGGCGACATAGTCGGCGGTGGCTTTGTCCTCGGGAGATCCAGCGATGTGCGGAGCCTGGGTGAGAATCCGAAGGTGCTCCTCGGCGCGTTTCGGGTCGGGGACCGCGAGAAAGCGTGCCTCGGTTTGTACCTGCACTGAGGTATTGCGAAACCCAAAGACCGGGGATTCGGGGCGCGCATCACGCGCACCATTTCGATGGGCTCCGCCCGAGTGGAATAGAAGAAAGCTGCAGGCCAGAAACGCACCGGGAATGAATTTCATGAATCTCCTGGGAGTGAAAACCCAACGAGCGACGAGTTCCCTCGCGCCCAAGCGAACTTAACGATTACGCAAGGCCTGTAGCGCCTCGGAAACCGGCGGAAGGTCCTGCAGTCCGTACACTCGGCTGAAGGCGACTCTACCGCCGCGCTCAATCACGAAGACCGCGCGCTCACTCCCTCCAGCCATCGGAGGCTGCTCGCGAAACACGCCGTAGGCGCGGCTGACTTCGCCATGCGGCCAGAAATCGCTGCACAGGGGAAACTCCAGCGGACCGATGTCGCGTTCCCATACGGTCGTGTTCATGATGGAATCGACGCTGATGCCGACTACCTCGGTCTGTGGGAAGAATCGTCTTCGCTGGGCTTGGTACTCGACCATCTGGCGCCCGCTGACCGTTTCCCAATTCAGCGGATAGAACGCGAGCACGACGTCGCTGTTCTCCAGTTGCTCGTGGAGATGAAAGCGCTTTTTCACTCCGGCCACGAGCGCGGGAAGATCGAAATCGGGCGCGGTTTCCCCGGGTAGAAGAACAGCTCTGTGGCTTGCGGACGAGACCCCTCTCACGACCCCACCTTAGCAGTGAACTATGGATTGTATCGCGAATGAAAGGCAGGCACCTGACCGCGGGCCGACTAAGTGCGAATCTGGCCGCTTCCGACGACCTCGTATTTTGATGAGGTGAGTTCGGCGAGGGCAAACGGACCGCGGCAGTGCAATTTCTGCGTGCTGATGCCCATTTCGGCGCCGAAGCCGAATTCTCCGCCATCGGTGAAACGCGTCGACGCGTTCCAGTAGACCGCGGCGGAGTCGACCGCCCGCAGGAACCGGCGGGCGTTGGCTTCGCTGGCCGAGACGATGGCCTCCGAATTCCTGGTGGAATAGCGGTTGATGTGGTCGATCGCTTCATCAAGGTTCGCCACGACGCAGACCGCCAGGCAGAGCCGCAGGTACTCTTCGGACCAATCGTCAGTGGTTGCCGGAAGAATTTGGGGAGAGACGCGGACGGCGGCAGCGTCGCCGCGCAATTCCACGCCCTGCGCGACTAACTTCTTGGCGATGCGAGGCAGGTAGGTTTCCGCGATGCTTTGGTGAATCAACAATTTTTCCGCAGCATTGCAAACCGATGGCCGCTGCGTCTTGGCGTTGATGACGATGCGATCGGCCATGTCGAAATCGGCCGACTCGTCCACGAAGATATGGCAGTTCCCTGCCCCGGTTTCGATCACAGGCACAACGGAATTCTCGACGACGAAGTTGATCAGCCCGGCGCCGCCCCGGGGGATGATCACGTCGACCAGGTCGCGTGCCCGGATCAGTTCCTGGACCGAATCGCGGGTCGCGGAATCGAGCAGTTCGATTGCACCTTCCGGCAGTCCGGGGACAGCATTCAGGATCTCTACCAGGCACTGATTGCTGTGCGCGGCCTCCCTGCCGCCACGAAGCACGATCGCATTCCCAGTCTTGAGCGTGAGTGCGACGGTATCCGCAGTGACGTTGGGGCGCGACTCGTAGATGATCCCCACCACGCCGAGGGGTACGCGCACTTTTCGTATCAGCAGGCCGTTAGGGCGGCGCCATTCGGCGATGACCTCGCCGATGGGATCCGGCAGGGCGACAACCTCACGGATTCCGGCCGCTATCGCCGAGACGCGCGGCAAAGTGAGCAACAGGCGATCGCGCATCGCTTCGGGAAGTGAGCTGGACTCAAGATCGTTCTGGTTGGCGGCGAGAATACGGTCCGCCTGTGATTCAATGGCATTGGCCATCGCTAGCAGCGTCTGATTCTTCTGCAATGTCGAGAACTGCGAAAGCCGCGGCGCGGCGCGGTGAGCCCGCTCCAACTTTTCGCGGGTGGATGCGGTCCGGTGTGCGCCGGTGGCCATCTAGCGGGTAGCCTTCTGCGGAGGAAAGTAAGTGCCAATCTTGCGCGCGACCGCCCATTCGATGGCCTGGGGATGGCGTCCGTTCACGATGGCGACATGCGTTCCGGATTCACTGGCTGCTTTAGCCGCGCGCAGCTTCGAGCGCATCCCGCCCGTGCCCAGCTTCCCTTTGCCGTTGCACAGGTCTTCCATCTCCGGCGAGAACCCGCGAACCGTGCGCAGGAGTTTCGGAGCCTTACGTCCGTTGGGAACAAAGAAACCGTCAACGTCGGTCAGCAGTAACAGCCAGTCTGCTTTCACCGCGGTGGCGAGCAAGGCACTGAGTTCATCGTTGTCGCCGAACGCGCCAACCAGTTCACGCACCGAGACGCTATCGTTCTCATTGACGATGGGAACTACCCCCAGCTGGAGCAGTTCGTGCAATGCGTTCTGCAGGTTCTTGTAGCGGATGGGCGAAGTGAAGTCATCGCTCGAGAGAAGCAGCTGGGCCACGACCTTCTTCCCGAAAAAGAGCTGCTCGTAGGTATGCATGAGCAGGCTTTGTCCGACCGCGGCGCAGGCCTGCATCATGGGCACGCTGGTCGGGCGCTCGGGCAGGCGAAGATTCGACATGCCGGAAGCGATCGCTCCCGAGCTGACGATCAGATATTCGTGGCGCGAAAGATCGAGTTGATCGACCAAGGCACGCATGCGCTCGGTATCGATGCGTCCTGCGGGCGCGATCAGGCTGGTTCCGACTTTAATGACCAGGCGCATGATGCGCATTAGTGTAACAAGTTGGCCCGAGCGCTCGGATATGCGCACGCTCGGGACGCTTGCACCGAAGACGCATCGGATACACTGAATTCATGGCAACAACCGATCCGACGCTGCGATTCTCAACCAGGGTGGAGAACTACCTCCGGTACCGGCCGGGGTATCCGTCGGCTGTGATCGATACATTGATGAGCGAGTGTGGGCTAAGGCCATCGTCCACTGTGGCCGACATTGCCTGCGGAACCGGAATTTTCACGAAAATGCTGCTCGAGTATGGCAACCATGTGATCGGCGTGGAGCCGAACCGCGAGATGCGAGAGGCGGCGGAACGCCTGCTGGGGAGCTACGACCGCTTCACCAGCGTGGCCGAAACTGCCGAGGCCACTTCCCTGCCCGATGCCAGTGTGGATTTCGCGACTGCGGCGCAGGCTGCGCACTGGTTCGACCTACCCAAAGCCCGTCGCGAGTTCGCTCGCATTCTCAAACCTGGAGGCTGGGCCGTTCTGATCTGGAATGAGCGCAAGACTGACAGCACTCCATTCTTGCGCGCCTATGAGGAACTGCTGATCCGCTTCGGAACCGACTACGAACAGGTGCGGCACGAACACACCACCGACAATATCAGCGAGTTTTTCGCTGCGGACCCTTTTCAGCGGCGGGTGTTCGACATGGCACAGCACTTCGATTACGCGGAGCTGGAAGGCAGGCTCCTGTCGTCTTCCTATGCCCCGATGCATGGTCATCCGAACTATGAGCCTATGTTGAAAGAGTTGCGGCAGGTTTTTGAAGCTTTCAATTCCGAGGGGCGGGTAACCATGGACTACGTTACACGGATGTATTACGCCCAAATTCGACAGTAGGCCCCTGGACCTTTCATCGGGTCTCACGCGCGAAACTTCTCATGCTCCGAGATTCCGGTACGAGTGCAATGCCCGCTCATCGAGGAAGGGTGTCGGGATGCACTGGACTCGACTGGCTTTGATCACGCTTACTACCGGGATCATCACCTCGCTGACCGATTGGTTTTTCGCCGGTGACTGGATTCATCGCCGCTTCACGTACCGGAAATCTGGCGGCAGGGTGTCGAAACCAAGGCGATCACCCTGACCGCTCCGCTGCCATTTCTGAGTTGTGGGATTTTTGCTTTCGTTATCGGAAGGCTCGGGTTTTATTCGGCAGCCAGTGCGCTGAAACTCGCAGCGGCAGTTTGGTTGATCGGTCCTTTGCCGCTGATCCTCACCGACGCCGCGTTTATCAAGCTGCATCGCGTCTTTGTTGCTTCGTATGCCGTGGGTTGGCTGGTGAAGCTGATCATCGTTGCTCTCGCCGCAAGCTGGTTCCTTCATTGACGGGGTCGCGGCAATTCACAATTCCCAGTACGATCTGTTTGCGCACTCAACCGACTTCCACGGGAGCAACCCACTTGCCCGACGAAAAACAGCATCACATGACGCCGGAGGAATTCCGGCGACATGGCCACGCCGCTATTGACTGGATCGCCGACTACTACAGCCGGATTGAATCGTTCCCGGTGCTGTCGCAGGTGAAACCCGGCTCAATTCGGGCATCGCTGCCGCCAAGCGCCCCGGCCCAGGGGGAGACCTTCGATGCGATTCTGGGCGACGTCGAGAAGCTGATTCTGCCCGGCATCACCCACTGGCAGTCACCGAATTTCTTCGCCTACTTCCCCTGCAATGCTTCTGGGCCGGCGATTCTAGGCGACTTGCTCTCCTCGGGACTTGGCGTGCAGGGGATGCTCTGGGCCACCAGTCCCGCCTGCACCGAGTTGGAGACCCATGTACTCGATTGGCTGGTCCCGATGCTCGGCTTGCCGGAGAAATTCCTTTCTTCTAGCACCGGCGGTGGCGTGATTCAGGACACGGCTTCGAGCTCCTCCCTGTGCGCGCTCCTCGCCGGACGGGAGCGGGCGACGAACTACAGATCGAATACAAACGGGTGCGACGGCAAGCTGGTGGCGTATTGCTCGACCCAAACCCATTCCTCGGTTGAGAAGGCAGCCAAAATCGCCGGCCTGGGCTCGGCCAATCTGCGTCCGATCGCAGTGGACAACAAGTTCTCCATGCGAGCGGACGCACTGGGACGGCAGATCGTGAAGGACAAAGCCGCCGGGCTGGTGCCTTGTTTTGTCTGCGCAACCGTGGGCACGACATCGTCAAATGCCATCGACCCTGTGCCCGAAGTGGTTCGCATCTGTCGGGAGCACGGCATCTGGTTGCACGTGGATGCTGCAATGTCGGGAACCGCTGCTCTCTGCCCAGAGCTCCGTCCTATTCAGGCAGGGGTCGAGCACGCCGACAGCTATTGCTTCAATCCGCACAAGTGGATGTTCACCAACTTCGATTGCGACGTGTTCTATGTGGCTGACCGCAAGGCCCTGATCCACACACTCAGCGTGCTGCCCGAGTACCTGCGCAACCAGGCAACGGAGTCGGGAGCAGTGATCGACTACCGCGACTGGCATATTCCCCTCGGCCGCCGCTTCCGCGCGCTGAAGCTCTGGTTCGTGCTCCGCCACTACGGAATCGAGGGGCTGCAGCACCACGTCCGCGAGCACGTTGCCCTGGCCCACGAATTCGCGGAATGGGTTCAGAACGACGAACGCTTCGAACTGGCTGCACCGGCACCCCTGAACCTGGTGTGCTTCCGCTTGAAAGCGGGCGACGCGGCGACCGAATCCCTGATGGAACGCTTAAATCGGTCCGGTGATCTCTATCTGACGCATACGAAGCTGGGCGATCAATTCACGCTGCGGATGAGCATTGGGGGGACGAACACGAGGCGGAAACACGTAAAACAAGCATGGAAGAGAATTCAAGCGGAGACGGAGGCGGTGTCGCGAGACTAAGCCGGACCGCATTCAGTGCGGTCCGGCACGAGACTACTTTTTCAATTCAACCAGAACCAGATCCATACCCTTGTCGCCTGCATTTTCGGGCAGATGAGTTTGCGCCGGGGTGTACAGGGCGTCCCCCGCCTTTGCCGTCATCGGCTGCTTCTTGCCATCGGGCAAAGTAACTCGGCCTTCATGTCAGTCAGCATTACCGCCACCGCGTTGGGGTGACTATGCATGACAGACTTCTCGTGAGGACCATAATGCACTTTCAGGATCCTCACCTGGTCATTTTCGCTGATCACCGTGTAATGCTTGGGATCGACCTTCACTGCATCCTGAGCCCACGCCGTCGCAACCGAGCTTGCAAGCAACAATACCCCACAAAGAGCCATTAGCACTCGCATAACAATCTCCTTGTTGTCCTGATTTTGTTGAGCGAAAGGCGCTCTACGCTAACTCTGGGATAGGGCGATGTCAATGCTGCTGTGGGGCTTGATCGAGAAGGCGAAGGTCGACTGGACTCTCAGTCCGCGGGCATCGTCGCGGCTTGTACCAACACGCGCGCCGTGCGGGCGCGACCGATGGCGTCGGGTGTGTCCAACCACTTCCTCAGGGCGGGCACGGCGGCCCGGGCGGCGACTTCGCCGGCCTTGATCAGGGCAGCGGTGTGCACGAACGCGTCGTACTCAAATGTGCTCACATCCGGTTCAATGACCATATCCGCGGCTTCTTTCCATTGACCGGAACACATGTCCTGCGCGATAGCGAAGCACTGACCGATAACGTCGAACAGGTGACGTGGCGTGCCGCCATTGGTCCAGCGCCCCTTCAAGTGCACGGCCAGTACCCGCCGGGCCCCCATCTCAACCAGGGGACGGGTGGGCACGGCGTGCGCCAGCATGCCGTCGACCAACCAACGCCCGCGGATGTTCACCGGCAGAAACATTCCCGGATAGGCACAGCTGGCCCGCACTGGATCGACCAGCGGGCCGGAGTGGAAAACCACGCCCTCACCCGTGCTCAGGTCAGTGGCGGTCACCGCGAGCGGAGTGCGCAGTTCCTCAAACGACTTGACCTTCAGAATGCTGTTCAGGAAACCGATCATGCGCTGGTTGGTGGCAAAACCATGGCGCGAGAGTGTCCAGCGGGCAAACGTTTTGAAGCGCACGCGTCGCGCAATGTCTTCCAGTTCGGCCGGAGTTACACCGCTGCAGTAGGCTGCGCCAATCAGTGCACCGACGCTGGTGCCACCGATGATATCGATCGGGATCTTTTCTTCTTCAAGAACTTTCAGGACGCCGACATGGGCAATGCCGCGGGCAAAGCCTCCGCCCAAGGCCAATCCGATTCCTGGCGTTGAGGATATGGGCTCCGGGGACGAAGAAAGGCGCGAGAGTTCGCGCCCGAAGGCCTGTACCGACCGTAGAATGCGCCTGACTGATTTCACCCAAGCCCCACATCCCGGTTGCCCGGCAAAACCAAATCCCCACCTGCCTTGGTTAAGATGCCATTTTCGGGCTCAGGGTGGCAGACCACTTTAGTGACATCTTTCGTCACCCCCGCGTGTCGTGCGGAGCATACCGGCGGCCCATGCATTACTTCAGAGAGATTACCCATCGCAGGTCCCGGGACCGCCCGGGATGCCCAACCGTGACGAAGTCCCGTCTTCCTGCTAACTTGTGTGCGCATGGTACGGGAGTTTTCTGCAGGTGGCGTAGTGCTCCGGCGCGTCTCGGGCGAATGGTCCATTGCCGTGATCGAGCCCCAGAAAGAGGCCGCCCAAGCCCTTTCCCGGGCTGGCGAGGGGTGGCCCAAGGCGCCCCGGAGAGTCGTCTTAGCCCTGCCCAAGGGCCTGGTGGACGAGGGCGAGAAACCGGATCAGACCGCTCTCCGCGAAGTGCAGGAAGAGACTGGGGTCACGGCCAGCCTGATCGCCAAGCTCGCAGACATCCGATACGTCTACGTCCGCTCCTGGGGAGACCGCGAGCGAGTTTTTAAGATCGTCAGCTTCTACCTGCTCCGTTATCAGTCAGGCCGGATCGACGACATCTCCACCGAGATGCGCGTCGAAGTGCGCCGCGCTCTCTGGCTGACGCTCGAAGAAGCAAGCGCGAAACTGGCCTACAGCGGCGAACGCCAGGTGGTCCGCAAAGCTCAGGAGTATGTGAAATCCCATCCCGAGGTTTGAAAGCCAGATGCCCATTACGCCACACGTGGAGAAACACTTTACTGCCGGGTTGTTTGTTCGGGACGTCGTCATTGGCATGGCCGACGGCCTGACCGTCCCTTTTGCCCTGGCTGCCGGCCTCTCCGGAGCGGTGACTTCTACCCGCCTGATCGTGATCGGCGGGCTGGCGGAAATTGCCGCCGGATCGATCGCCATGGGCCTGGGCGGATATCTTGCGGCCAAGGGCGATGCCGAGCACTTTGCTCACGAGAAGCTGCGCGAGGAGCGGGAGATCGTCGAGATCCCTGAAGCGGAGAAGGCCGAGGTAGAAGAGCTTCTCGAGCAATACGGATTGACGGAGTCCGAAGCAAAACCGGTAGTCGACGCGCTAAGCCATCGCCCGAAGGAGTGGGTCGATTTCATGATGCGCTTCGAACTGGGGCTCGAGGAGCCCGATCCAAAGCGCGCGGTGACCAGCGCGTCGACGATTGCCGCCTCGTACGTTGCAGGCGGCTTTATTCCTTTGTCGCCCTACATCGTGCTGTCGAATGCATGGCGCGGACTGCTCTGGTCCGCCGGGGTCACACTAGCGGCGTTAGGAGTGTTCGGATATTGGAAAGCGCGTTTTACGGGCACGGCACCTATTCGGGGCGCGTCACAAACGATGGTGATCGGTGGCCTTGCGGCGGGCACCGCATTTGTGATCGCAAAACTCATCAGTTAGCTGCTATTAAAACGATTTTCCTTGACTTTGCGAGAGCGTAGTCCTACGCTGGATTACAACTTAATAGGGCGCGTACCGATGCCATCCTCACCCCACATTCAATTCGGTACGCGCCCGTAGTGTTTTGCGGGACTTTCAAAAAAATAAACTTTCCTGCGATGTGCTCGCTTTGGCGGAAGTCGGTATCGATCTTTTATCAGCGAGCGGAAGAAGTTTCGGCGGCCTTCTCGGAGGGGTATTCGAAGACTCCGCGCCCGGACTTGCGTCCCAGGCGCCCGGCCTTGACGTACTGGACCAGTAGCGGCGCAGGGCGAAATTTCTCCCCTAGCGTCTTGTGCAGATATTCGAGGATATGCAGGCGGGTGTCGAGCCCGACCAGATCGACCAGTTCAAACGGGCCCATGGGGTGGTTCAGCCCTAGCTTCAGCGCCGTGTCGATGTCTTCCGCACTCGCGATCCCCTCCTGCAGCATGTAGAAAGCTTCGTTGCCGATCATGGCGTTGATACGGCTGGTCACGAAACCCGGAGACTCGCGGATCACCACCACTTCCTTGCCCATGCGGCGGCCGACGTCGACCGCGGTGGCCAGCGTGTCGTCGTCGGTCTCGAGCGCGCGCACCACCTCGAGCAATTTCATCTTGTGCACGGGGTTGAAGAAGTGCATGCCGACGATCTTCGTGGGGCGGTAGGTCACGCTGGCAATTTCTGTGAGACTCAGCGAACTCGTGTTCGAAGCGAGGATGGTGGTCGGGCGGCAGATCTTATCGAGCAGCGTAAAGATCTCGATCTTCGACTCCATTTCCTCAGGAACGACCTCAATGACCAGATCGGCCTGGCGCGCCGCTTCATCGACGGAACCGGCGTATTCCACTCGGTTGAAGGCGGCCTTCGCGTCGGCCGATGTGACTTTGCCAAGCTCAACTGCCTTGTCGAGGTTGGCCCGGATTTCGGTCTCGGCCCGTCGCAGGGCACCCGGAAGAATGTCTTCGAGGATGGTGCGGTACCGACCGAGCGCGGCCGCATGCGCGATCCCGCGACCCATGGTGCCCGCGCCAATGACCGCAATGGCCTTGATCTCGGCCACTACTGACCCTTTTCCAGTTGCTGCAGGACCTCGGACAGGCCATTGGCGGCAGCGTGCATGTATTCGGAGAGACGCTTGCGCTCTTCGGCGGTCATGGTGCCAACCGCCGAACTGATGCGGCGCAGCGTGGAGTTGATGTCATCGACATAGTTCATGAGGCGAATGAGTTCACCGGTTGCTGGCATGAAAGGCTCCTGGACCTGCGGCCCGACGGTTCGCCCAAGCCGAGGCTTGCGCCATGGGCGGGAGCATCGACCGCAAGCGAACGTTCCATTCTCTAGGGTGAGGCGAAATTAGTAAAGCACGGGATCCCGCGGAGAAACCGGCGCAGCTAGAATGTCGGAGGAGCAGTAGGGAACCTGGAGTGACGGAGGAGCATGCTTCGCGATCCAAGTCTGGTTCCGCTCTCGCGCCAGCACCAGCATGCCCTGGCCTTGTGCGTGCGCATCCGACGGGCGCCCTTGGCAACCGCGAGAGAGGTTCGTGCCTGGCAGGCAGAAGTCGAACAGCATTTTCAGTTAGAGATTCAGCATCATTTTGCGGCGGAAGAGGCTTGCATCTTTCCGAAGGCACGGGGCATTGCCGAGCTGTCACTGCTAGTCGATGAACTGCTGGCCGAACACGCTCAACTCCGTGCAGATTTCGCCCAGGCTCAGGCGCGCACGTTGGACGCAGCCCGACTGCGCCACTTCGTAGAAACGCTATCCGGGCACATCCGTAAAGAGGAGGGATTACTGTTCGAAGGAATGCAGCGTGCGCTCCCGGCGCAAGAGATGCAGGAAATAGGAGAGCTAGTAGCCGAGTCCCTCGCTCGTGTTCCAGAAATCTGCATAACTCCGACGGAACAGGTGCTGAAGGACCACCAAGACTAGCCGAGTCTGTGGTGTGTCCAGAACTCAGCCGCCTCAGGCTTGCCCATGTAGCGTTCCAGCACTGCGCGGTTGGTCTCACGCAGGTCGACCATGATCAGACCATCCAGCACGTCGGAAAATTTCGGATCGACGTTGAAGCCGAGCAGCTTGCCGCCGATCTTGGCATATTGCCGCAGCAGAACAGGCAAGCCTTTACGGTCCGTTTCCAGATCGGCGATGGGCTCGGACAGTTCGTCCAAGTCGCGCAACAGGCCGCAGACCGCCCGACAATCCCACTTCCGGAGCGCTCCCATTCGAAAAGGCCGCCGCGGCCGGATCCATTCCGCCAACCCGTTTGCCGGCTTTCGCGACTCAAAGAATGAATAGATCAGCTCACGCGAGGCGTGGTTGTATGTGTTGCTGATGCTCACGGCGCCGAACAAGACCGGTGTTTCGGGCCGCGTCGTTACGAACCGGGCAATGGCCTTCCACAAGTGCAGCAACGGGGCGTACTGACGCTGATACTCCGAGCAAACAAACGAGCGGCCAAGCTCCAGCGCCGGCCCCATCTCCTGGAAAAGCTGCGCGTCATAGTGAAACAAAGTGCTGGTATAAAGACCCGAGATTCCGTGCCGAGCAATTACTTCGGCGGTGTTCGCCGCACGATAGGCGCCGATCACCTCCCTCTTTTGCTTGTGCCAAAGCAGCAGGTGCCAGTAGTACTGGTCGAAGCGATCGAGGTCGCACGCCTTGCCAGTTCCTTCTCCGGCGATGCGAAACGTCACTTCACGCAGCCTTCCGATCTCCTGAAGAACATTGGGAATCTCTCTCCCACGCGCTGCATATACCTCGAATTCGCCTGAATCGATCAGGCGCCGGCTCGGTGGCAGGGACTGCAGGTCCGCGCTCAACAGTCCTGCAGGCACCGCGGGAATGATGGCCTTCCCCGGCTTCTGGGGCAGCACCGAGCGCAGCGCATCCGGAATGCGGACTCGCTTCTTGCCGCGTTCCGCCAACAGATAGGTTCTCCAGCGCAGATAGTCTGTGGCTGAGCGAGCATCGGCGATTTCAGTGATCGACCTTCCCGAAATCGGGCTGCCCACACGCAACTCCACCGCCTTGCCCTCCTGCTGCAAGAACTCTTGCAACAGAAACATCAAGGACAGCCGCGGATGAATGATTCCCGCCAACTGAAAGCGCACACTGTTGTGGCCGGAGAAGTACACCGGTAAAGCAGCCGCGCGCGTCTTGCGAATCAGTCGAGCAGCGGTCGTGTTCCATTCGCCATCGATGATTGCACCCTGCGGTAGTTGCCAGCGCGACACTTCGCCCGCCGGAAACACAGCCAGCATGCCTCCGTCTTCGAGCCACTCTAAAGAGCGCCGTACCGCTTTCCCGTTTCGCTGTGACGAATCCGACGAGCCCAGAGGATCCGCAAAGATGCAAAGTTTCTCGAGCTCCGGGACTCCAGCCAGCAGGAAATTAGTGAGGATCTTTACATCGGGGCGAACCCGCGACAGCAAGACCGCCAGCACTGCCCCGTCAAGCATCCCATAGGGATGGTTCGCTACCACGACCACCGGGCCCTTCTGAGGAATGCGCTCAACATCTGACGCCTCGACCCGAAGATCGATATCCATTTCGCTGAGCAGATTCTCCAGCACCCGGTCATCACCCGGCCCACGCGCTCTCTCATAGAGCTCGTGCGCCTGCTTCAGTGGAAGAAGCTTTTCCGCAAAGCGCGGCAGTCCCGCGAGCGCGGGAGCATTCGCAAGCACACCTGCGTCGCGGCTCTGGATTTCCTCGGGCCGTGGGATTCGCATAATGCCAATTTTTAGTGAGAGTTGTTTGCCCGGTGATGAAGGAGAAATTAAAAGTTAGTGAATCGTGTAGGTGGGGGAAACACTAAAGTAACTACGTCGAACAAGGTTCGCTAGGTTTCCAAGCGAAATCGGGTCTCGGCGAGTCGATACAAACGACGCCAGACCAACCGGTTGATAGTAACCACCGCCGCCGCCATCAGAATCGTCGCCGATAGCAGCACGTGAAACTCGCCTTTGTCGGTGGCTTTGCTGATGATCGCTCCCAGGCCCAGAGTGGTATAGATCTGTCCCTTGAAGTGAAAATATTCCGCCACGATGCTGGCGTTCCATGCGCCTCCGGATGCCGTCACCATGCCGGTTACAAGATAAGGAAAGATGCCCGGCAGGATCAGCTTCCGCCACCGCTCCGATCCGTGGATTCCGAAGGTCGAGCAACATTCTTTTAGATCCGTAGGAATCGCCATGGCTCCCGCGATGACATTAAATAGGATGTACCACTGCGTACCCAGCAGGAGTAACACGATCGAGCCCAGCCCCAAGCCTCCGCCAAGTCGGATCAGAACCAGCAGAACCACCGGGAACAGCGCAGTCGCGGGGACGGAGGCCGCAATCTGAGCCAATGGCTGAGCAATCCTGGCGAGCTTTGCATTGAAGCCGATGGCGACGCCCGCAGGAATCGTCCACAACGCCCCGAGCGCAAGAGCCACGGTGACGCGCAGGAACGTCGCACCCAAACCAGCTCCGAGGTCGCGCACATCTGATGCATGCAGGCCTAGCAGGATCATCGCCACTCGGGCCATGGCATAGGCAATGGCCGCAAGGAGCACCGCACCAAGCCCGCGGACGGCCCAGCCCCTCCAGGGCGCGTCCTTCGCGTCAGTCGGGGTCTCCATGTGGCGCCGGGCAAAATGAAGGATGCTTCGCTCGCGGAGCGGCCGAACCACTTTCCGTTGAATCTTTCGGATCGCCTGGGAGTGCTGAAACAGGTCCAGCACCCATGATTTGGGAACATTCGTGCTCTCGACCTGTTCTACTTTGAATTTCTCTGCCCACGCGATCACGGGCCGCCACAGGAACTGGTCGAGCAGAACTATGATCGCAATCATGGTGGCTACGCCCCACAGGATGGACACCGTGTCTCCCGCGCTGGCTGCGACTTGCAAGTACGATCCCAATCCCGGCAAACGAAAGTCTCTCGATCCCAGCATGAACATCTCGCATGCCATCAGGAAGAACCAGCCACCGGCAACCGACATCATCGAATTCCACACCAGGCCGATGGCGGCAAATGGCAACTCCACTTCCATGAACCGCTGCCACCAGCTGAAGCGATAGATCTTCGCCGCCTCCCGCATTTCTCGCGGAATGCTCTTTAACGACGCGTAAAAGCTGAACGCCATGTTCCAAACCTGGCCGGTGAAGATCAGCAGGATGGAGCCCAACTCCACGCCCAATTGCCGGCCCGGAAACAGCGCCACCATGGCCAGCATGACTCCGGGGAGAAAGCTGAGGACGGGAATGGATTGCAGAACATCCAACAATGGCACCATGAAACGCTCGGCGCGCGGGTTATAAGCCGCGATGTATCCGTAGACAAGCGTGAACGCGAGGCTCAGCAGATATGCCGTCCCCATCCGCAGAAGCGAGTAGCCGGCATAAAGCGGCAAAGCCGACGGCGCACGCGATATGTCCACCGAGGGAGTGAAGGGACCCAGCCACGTCCGCCCAATCACGAGAACCCCATAGAAGGCTGCCAGCGCGGCGGCGAACATCAGGAGGTCGGGGAGAAAGGAGATCTCAAAGCGAGGGAGCAACGACCACAGACGATAGGGTGAAATCGAGGAGAAACCCTGCGCCTTCTTCATGGCTTCGCAGGAGAGGCGATCTCGGGCAACGGCTCGGCCAGTACCAGCCTGCCAGTCTGCGGATCATAGTCAAAGATCTCGGCGTATCTCCCCCAGTTCATCGCGGTTTCAAGCTGTCTCTGCACCTCGTCCGGGCTGAAGTGCTCGTCGAGAATGTCGTGGAAGAACTCCTGGGGAATCGAATGATCGGTTTTCGCGCGCAGAGTGCTCTCGATCTGCTGCAGAACCATGACGTGCTGGATGGCGGCTTCGCGGAAGATGATTTTTCGCGCTTGGATGTCGGCGTCGGCAAAGCGCAGGCCTTCGGGCGTGATCTTGACCTCGCCCTCGTTCAAGGTGACAAAGCCGAGTAGAACACTGGCTTCTACGATCGGCAGGAGATCTTCCACATCCATGCCCAGCACCTCCGAAAGGGAGGAGAGATCTTCCCCGCCGTTCCGATCCTGCAGCAACTCGATCAGTCCGGCGACCCCGCCTACTCGCGCGTGGGGCAACATCTGGTATTTCTGGCGTGTCCGCGTTCCCGCTCCGCCGGGCGCTGGAGTGCCGGGCAAGACGTGTTCCACCTCGGGCTGCGTCATAACCTTGTAAATGTAATCGACCAACTCCACAAAGCGTGGATCCTTGCGGTCGCGCCATTGGGCGAGTCCTACTTTGAAGTCAGAGCGAATTCGGGCGGGATTCCTGCCCAGCACAATAATGCGGTCCGCCAGCAGAACTGCCTCCTCAATGTTGTGGGTGACAATGAAGATGGCGCTGGTCGGCATCTTCTTGTTGATCCACAACTCGAGCAGTTCGTTGCGCAGGTTCTCGGCGGTCAGAACGTCCAGCGCCGAGAAGGGTTCATCCATAAACAGAACTTCAGGCTCGACGACCAGGGCACGCGCAAATCCGACTCGCTGCTTCATGCCGCCAGAAAGTTCTTTCGGATACGCGGTCTCAAAGCCATCCAGCCCAACCGAGTCGAGCGTTCGCAGCGCTCGCTTGCGGCGTTCCACCTCTGGCGTCCCGCGCGCTTCTAATGGCGCTTCCACGTTGCCCAGCACAGTCAGCCACGGGAACAGCGCGAAGCTCTGAAACACGATCGCAACGTTCGGCCTTTGCCCATCCAGGGGCTTGCCATGCCAAAACAGGTTTCCCGAGGAGGGTCTGGAAAGGCCGCTGAGAATCCGAAGGAGCGTGGACTTTCCGCAACCGGAGGGGCCGAGCAGGGCGATGATCTGGCCTGGTTCAATGGCAAGATCCACCGGCGCAACCACCTGGATGCGGTTCCCATCGGGCTGCAGGTAGAACTTCTCTACCCCGCGGGCTTCGATGATCGGCTCAGCCACGTTTTCCTCTCCACGGTTCCTATACACGATTGGATCAGCGATTGGAAACTTCCTGGGGGGCTGTAACCGGATTTTAATGAAAGGGGAACTAGGCGAATGCTTCGTCGATGTCCGGATCAGGCACGCTCTCGGGCAAACGATCGGTAACCTCGGCCAGCAATGCCATCTTGCTGGCCAGATCTTCGGTCAGCATCTCTGACTTGAATCGCCAACGCCAGTTGCCCGCGTTTTGACTGGGGACGTTCATGCGAGCTTCGCTCCCCAGTCCGAGGACGTCCTGTAGGGGGACAACGGATAGGCTCGCCACCGAACCTTGAGCCGCGCGGATAAATGACCAGTGAATGCCGTCTTCAGCTTTACCGAGATAGGCTTCCGCGTGCGTGCGTTCTTCGGGCGAGGCACCACTCCCCCACCAGCCAACCAGCGTGTCATTGTCGTGGGTGCCCGTATATATGACTGTATCGGTGGTGAGTTGCTGCGGCAGGTGAATGTGGGCGCCCTTGTCGCCGAACCCAAACTGCAAAACGGCCATGCCCGGAATCTGGAGCCGCTTCCGCAAGGCGTAAACTTCCGGAGTGATGTATCCCAGATCCTCGGCAAAGAAAGGCAGCCCACCAAGCGCCTCACGGACCTTGGCAAAGAGGTCATCCTTCGGGCCATCTACCCATTCGCCACGAACGGCCGTTGGTTCGCTTGCTTGAATTTCCCAGAATTGCTCAAACCCGCGGAAGTGATCGAGCCGGATGAAGTCGCATTGCCGCGTGACGGCGCGCAGACGCTCGATCCACCAGGCATAGCCGTTCTCTTTCATCACATCCCAGCGATACAGCGGATTCCCCCAGCGCTGCCCGGTGGCGCTGAAGAAATCAGGCGGGACTCCCGACACAACTTCAGGGTTCAGGTTGGTGTCCAGGCGAAACAGTTCCGGACGGGTCCACACATCCGCGCTGTCATAGTTCACAAAAATTGCGATGTCGCCCACCACGCGGACTGAGCACTGCGCGCAATAATTCCGCAAGGCCCGCCACTGCTCGGCAAACGCAAACTGCAGGGCCCGCCGCATCTGAAGTTCTTCGACCATTTCGCCACGGACTTTGGCAATTGCCTCGGGGCGGCGATGCGCGAGTTCGCGTGGCCACTGGTTCCAGTTAGCGAGCTTGAATTGAGCCCGCAGGGCATCGAACAACACGAAATCATCCAGCCAAGCTTTGTTTTGTTCGCAGAACTGTTCGAACCCCTGGCGCGCGGCCCCGGTGAAATTGCGCACAAAGTTGCGTGCTGCCTCGGCGAGAAGCGGCATCTTGCGCGGAAAGATCGATTCGTACTCGACTTCATCAACCTCTTGCGGCAATCCGGCGATTTTTGAGGGATCGATCCAGCCTCGTTCGGCCAGGCGTTCAAGACTGATCAGCAGGGGATTTCCCGCAAAGGCGGAGGTGGCCGAGTAGGGCGAGTTGCCGTAGCCAAGAGGTCCCAGAGGCAGGACCTGCCACAAACCCTGCCGAGCCGAGGCCAGAAAATCTACAAATCGGTATGCTGCCGGGCCGAAGTCTCCGATCCCGCCCGGCGCTGGCAGGGACGTGGGGTGCAGCAGGATGCCAGTGGCGCGCGCGAATGACATGTTTGGGAGCTTGAGTCTTTAATTTATCGAGGCCCGGAGAAAACTGATGCCGCAGGGTCGAGGTCGGCCCTGCGGAGCTTGATACCAGTCGAGTGGTTCGCCCTGACTACAGCCCTGCTTGGCTGCCTTGGTTTCTGGTGAGGTTCTTGAGTTCCTGCTCGTTCAACTTGATCTTGCCCGATTTCTCCATCTGCTGTCGCAGGTTGGAGACGAACATGCCGAACATCTCGCGCTGCTTGCTCTGGCGCAGGGAATCTCGAATCTCATCTTTTTTCGCCGTGAACTCTTGGTCGGTCGGCTGTTGTTTATCCAGCAGAGATATCACTACTCCGTTGGTTCCCGCTGTAATGGGGCCGCTGATTTCGCCCGGCTTCATTGAGAACGCAACCGACGCCTGCCCAGCCATGCTGCCGATGTCAGGGACCTGGCCATCGGGAAGCACGAAATCGCTGGTCTTCATCGTCGCACCCAGTTCTTTGGCTGCCTTCTTGAGATCATGCTCGCTCTTGGCCCGATCCGACAGCTCCTGGGTCTTCTGGGCCTGTAATACGTTGGCCCGCTCATTCTTGAACTCGGTCTCGATCTTCGAGCGGATCCCCTCAAAGGTGGGCGTAGCCGGAGGACGAATCCCGACCACCTGGAATACCACCGCTCCCTGCGCTAGCTGAGCCATGTCCGGTGGCGCCTTTTCCCGCGCCGCGAACACCGCGTCCATCAGTTGTGGAGACGACCCCACTCCTGGAAGCACGTCGGTGCGGCTCACGAAATCCGTGGTGATGACCGAGAGTCCCTTGGCCGCAGCCGCTCTCTCAATGCCCTGGCTTCGGGCCTGATCAAGTAAGGCGCTGCCTGTGTTCTCCAACAGCCTCGTCGCCTTTTGCTGACGGATGAGAGGCTCGATCTCAGCTTTCACCTCGTCCACCGTTTTTACGTGCGCCTCATGCTTGTCTTCCGTCCGAATGATATGGAAACCATAGGTGCTCTTCACGAGGTCGCTGGTCTGGCCCTTCGTCTGGGAAAACGCGGTCTTTTCGAATTCCGGCACGGTTCGTCCGCGGCCGATCCAGCCCAGATCCCCACCCTTCTTGGCGCTGCCGGGATCGTCCGAGTATTTCTTGGCCAGATCTTCAAACTTGGCGCCGCCTTTCAACTGCTTTCGTACGTCTTCGGCTTTCTTACGTGCCTCTTCCACTCCCTTCTCATCCACCTTGCCGTCGGCACCCGCAGGCGGAGTCTTGATCAGGATGTGGCTGACTTTCACTTCCTCGGGCACGCGGTACTGATCCCTACGCTGATCGTAGTAGGCCTGGATGTCTGCCGGCGTCACCTCTATCTTTGCCATGATTCCGTTCTTGTCGGCCATGACGTACTGAATCTTCCGTTTCTCGGGAATTGAATCTTTGTAACGTGCCTGATTGCGTGCGTAGAAAGCCTTCAGTTCCTCGTCCGTTGGATGAAGGCCCTTGCGAAGTTCGTCCTGGGAGACGACGGCGTAGTCAAACTTCACTTTTGTGCTGCGCTTGTCGAATTCCTGCCGGATCTCGGCGTCCGACACCGAGGCACTTCCCGTGATCAGAGCGGCCAGTTTCTGTTCCAGAATTTCGTTCTTCACATCCTGCTCAAAAGCCGCGACCGTCAAATTGTTCTGCGAGAGGAGGCCCTCGTAGGCTTCTTCTCCGATGAACTTGCCCCCTGGGAACAGGGCCTGCGCATAGCGTCCGTGTTGCAATTCGTTGCGAACATCATCCGCCGTCGCCTTCAGCCCCAGTCGCTCGGCCTCGCTCACAATCGCCTGGCCGGTAATCAACTGCTCCACCGACTGGGAAATGGCCTGCGGCATGATCATCGGCAGAAGCTGCTTGCCCATCGGGCCGTACTGTGCCACTTGCTGTTCGGCCAGCGCGCGAGCCCGCGCCTGTACTTCCAGCGTCGTGATGTCTTGTCCTGCGACCTTGGCGACCACCCCCTGGGCAGGCTGCCCGAACAGGTCGGAGCCCAAGCCTCCGGGAATCAGCGTGATGACCATTCCGCCGCAGATGATGAGCAGCAGCGAGCTGAGGATAATTTTCTTGGTGGGACCTGGCGTTTGCAGAAAACGAATCATGTTCTTGTTGTCACTCCAGAGATGCAGTGGGGGGCGAAACCAGAATTATAAACTACCGCTCTCGCAATCCTGATGCCTCGAACGACACTCATCTGTCAAACCCAAAGCTTGCCCCCCAGTGTCGCGACCCCTGTTTCGAAACAAAATTCCTCTATTGAAACGTATCAATAAAACGTGTTATCAAGATTCGCCGCCGACTTCGATACCGTTGCAGGGAGGTCCGTCCCATGGGCCCGGGGGAACTATTCATGAAAACCTGCCTCCTGGGTGCCGCCTTGATTCTCCTTGCTGTCCCCGCTTGTGCGCAGCAAGCACGGATTGGGGTGGCCCACGGCTCGTCCAGAATGACGCTCGCCGGGGGCTGGAGCCTGCAGTCTTCAAGCAAAGTGGAAGCGACGGGAGCCGCGATCTCGACGCCCGGATTTCAGGTGCGCGGCTGGCACTCGGTGACCGTTCCCACGACCGTGGTCGCGGCTTTGGTGAAAGACAAGTTCCTGCCCGATCCCTACGTTGGCATGAATCTCAGGAAGCTGCCAGGGGTGAGCTATCCCATCGGCGCGAAGTTTTCGAACTTGCCCATGCCTCCCGACAGCCCGTACCTCGTCTCGTGGTGGTACCGGACGCAGTTCCGGATACCGGCCCAATATGAAGGGAAGGCCATCTGGCTCCATTTCGGCGGGATCAACTACCGAGCTAACATCTGGCTCAACGGAAAACAGCTCGCGAACTCCGATGAAGTTGCGGGCGCCTGGCGCACTTACGAGTTCAACGTCACGGGCAAAACGAAGGCCGGCGCAGAGAACGTTTTGGCCGTGCAAGTGTTCGCTCCCACCGAAAACGATCTGGCCATCACCTTCGTAGACTGGAATCCCGCACCGCCCGATAAAGACATGGGATTGTGGCGGGAGGTCTATTTGTCCGCATGCGGACCGGTGGCGATCCGCTTCCCCAGCGTCTCGTCCCACGTGGCGGCCGCCAACGACGCACAACTCACCGTTGCTTCCCTCCTGAAAAATGCAACCCAGGAGGCAGTCAAAGGGACCCTGAGCGGATCCATTGAGAATGTGAAGTTCTCCCAGGAAGTCGAACTGGGCCCGGGAGAAAGCAAGGACATCATCTTCACACCCGAGAAATTCCCTCAGTTGAATTTCGCCCGGCCGCGGCTCTGGTGGCCAGCACAGATGGGGAAACCCGTGCTCTATTCCCTGCAAATGGAGTTTGACGTCAACGGCAAAGCCTCTGACCAAACGGAAACGCGCTTCGGGATCCGGGAAGTGACTTCCGAGGTCAATGCCAACCACGGGCGAGTGTTCTCCATCAACGGCAAGAAGATCCTGATTCGCGGTGGCGGCTGGTCCCCCGACATGCTGCTGCGGGAAGATTCGCAACGGATGGCTGACGAATTCCGTTACGTGCGCGATATGGGCCTGAACACGATTCGCCTCGAAGGCAAACTGGAAACCGACGAGTTCTTCGAACGCGCCGACCGCGCAGGCGTGTTGATCATGGCTGGCTGGTGCTGCTGCGATTTCTGGGAACTCTGGGGAAAATGGAAGTCCCAGGATTTCGACATCGCCAGAGCTTCTCTCCGGGACCAGATTTATCGCTTGCGCAGCCATCCCAGTGTGTTGACGTGGCTGAACGGCAGTGACAACCCGCCTCCCCCCGACGTGGAAGAAATGTATCTGGGAGTCGAGAAGGAACTGCAATTTCCGAACCCGGTGGTTTCCTCCGCGAGCGCCGAGCCTGACTCGGTCACCGGCGAGAGTGGCATGAAGATGACCGGTCCCTACGAATACATTGCTCCCGCTTATTGGACCGCGGACAAACCGGACGCCGGGCACTACTGCAAAACTGGCGGCTGCGGCGGCGCATATGGTTTCAATCCCGAGACCAGTCCTGGCCCGGCGGTTCCGCCCATTGAGAGCCTGCGCGCCATGCTGCCGAAAGATCACCTCTGGCCCATCGACGACTGGTGGAACTTCCACGCCGGCGGCGGCCAGTTCACCGACATCCACGTCTATACCCAGGCGTTGACGGCGCGCTACGGGCAGGCTGACTCAGTAGAAGACTACGCGCAAAAGGCGCAGGTGATGAATTACGAAGGCATCCGTGCCATGTTCGAAGCCTACAGCCGCAACAAGTACGCTTCGGCCGGGGTCATTCAATGGATGCTGAACAATGCGTGGCCTTCGATCATATGGCATTTGTACGACTACTACCTGCGGCCGGGCGGCGGATACTTCGGCGCCAAGCGCGCCATGGAACCACTGCATCCGCTGTATTCCTATGACGACCGCTCCGTATGGGTTGTGAACAGTCGCTACGATGACGTCAAGAATCTGAAGCTGACCACCAAGGTGTTCAACCTCGACATGACGGAGAGGCTTTCTCAACAGTCGACGGTTGACGCAAGTGCTGACAGCACCAACAAGGTTCTGACCCTCCCTGCGTTCCCGGATGTCAGTGCTGTCTATTTTCTGCTTCTGCGTTTGCAGGATGCCGCGGGCAAGGTGGTCGGCTCGAACTTCTACTGGCTGTCGGCCAAAGCAGAGACGCTGCAGTGGGACGAGTCGAACTGGTTTGTCACGCCCACTGCAACTTTTGCCGACTTCACGGCCCTCAGCCAACTGCCCTCGGTGACTTTGAAGGTTACGAACCTCACCGAGAAACGTGGTGATGAATCAATCACCCATGTGACGGTTGAGAACCCAAGCAAAGCTCTGGCACTCTTCATCCGTCTGAAGGTAAACAAGGGCACCAAGGGTGAGGAAATCCTTCCCGTAATCTGGGAGGACAACTATTTCTCTCTCTTGCCGGGAGAGAAGCGCGAGGTCTCCGCGACCTACCGGAACAGCATGCTGGGAACCGCCAAGCCAACCGTGGAAGTGTCGGGCTGGAATGTACACTGAAGTTGTCTTTCAGGAGCCCTCAGCGGAGGGACGTCCATGCCAGCCTCATCAACTCTTGAGGCGGTTCTGCTGACCTTTAGCGACTAATGACGAGCGACTGACCCAAGGAGGCCATGGCCACCCAACCAAGCACGACCACCGCATCTGCGCCGCGTCTGCGCCGCTCGCTTACGCTGTGGGACCTGATCCTTTACGGCGTGATCGTGATTCAACCAGTGGCGCCCCTGTCAGTGTTCGGTGTGCTGAGCGATCGAGGTCACGGTCACGTGGTCACGACGATTCTGATCGCGATGGTGGCCATGCTTTTCACCGCCATCAGCTATGGACGCATGGCGCGAGCTTATCCGAGCGCCGGGTCGGCGTTCACCTACGTTGGCCAGGAAATCAACCCGGCCTTGGGATTCGTCACCGGCTGGAGCATGGTGATGGACTACATGCTCAATCCCATTATCTGCACCGTATGGTGCAGCCAGCAGGCTCACGTGTTCGCTTCGGGCGTTCCCTATGCCGTGTGGGTGTTCTTCTTTGCCGGCGTGTTCACGTTCATGAACATTCAGGGCATCAAGACCTCAGCGCGCGTCAACACTCTGCTCGCAACCGGAATGGGCGTGGTGATCGTAATCTTCTTCGTCGCGGCGGCGCGGTATGTCTTCGGTAATCCTCACGATGGCGCTGGCTTCTTCACGCGTCCGTTTTACGACCCAGAGACCTGGAACCTGCGAGCCGTGCTGGGCGGCACGTCGATCGCCGTACTTACCTACATCGGCTTTGACGGCATCTCCACTCTTTCGGAAGAAGCCGAGAATCCCCGGCGCAATATTTTGCTCGCGACCGTGCTGGTCTGCCTGGTGATCGGCGTCCTCTCGGCCGTTGAGGTGTATGCCGCGCAACTGGTGTGGCCCGCTTCCCAGCCGTTTCCGGACCTCGACACGGCGTTCACCTTCGTCGCGGGCCGGACGTGGAAACCTCTGTTTGCCGTGCTCGGCTTTACGCTACTGGTGGCCAACTTCGGCTCCGGTCTGGGTTCGCAGATCGGCGCCGCCCGCCTGCTCTACGGCATGGGGCGCAGCAACGCGCTGCCCAAATCCTTCTTCGGAGCGGTTGACGCCAAGCACCATGTCCCGCGAAACAATGTTCTCTTCGTAGGAGTGGTCGCGCTGGTCGGCGCATTTGTGATTAGCTATGCCCTCGGGGCCGAGATGCTGAATTTCGGGGCTCTGATCGCGTTCATGGGTGTAAACGCCGCCGCTTTCATGCGTTACTACGTGCGCGAATCCAAGAAGAAACTTTCCAGCCTGCTGCCGCCGATTGCCGGATTTCTGATCTGCCTTCTGCTCTGGTTGAACCTGAGCCGTCCAGCAAAAATCGCCGGCGTGATCTGGATGTCGGTGGGCATCGCCTTCGGCGCTTGGAAAACGCGCGGCTTCCGGGGCGATCTGGTGAATTTTGATTTGCCCCCGGAAGAAGCCTAATGGGTTTCTGCGCGCGCTTCGCGGTAGTTCTTCGCGAACTTTGCAGTCAAGATCTTTTGAGAAGCTGAGGTCCGACATGTCTCGCTTGAAGCAGTTCCTCCTTTATGCTGCCCTGCTGATCCTTTGCACAAACGCGTTCGCCCAGTCCTCGACAAAGTCCGTACAAGAGCGCCTCGGCTATCCCTCGAACGCGCGCCTTGTCATCCTGCATGCCGACGACTTCGGCATGAATCACTCGGTCAACCGGGCCACGTCAGAAGCACTCGAGAACCACTGGATCACCTCCGCCAGCATCCTCGTTCCTTGCCCCTGGTTTCTGGAGGCGGCCAACTTCGCCAAGGCCCACCCGGACGCCGATCTCGGCATCCACCAGGCGCTCAATAGCGAATGGACCACGTTTCGCTGGGGCCCCGTCATGGCGAAAGACAAAGTACCCAGCTTGCTCGACGCGCAGGGCTACTTGCCGCTCGACACTCCGGAAGTCGCCGAGCGTGCCAAGACGGACGAGGCCGAAGCTGAACTGCACGCACAGATTGACCGTGCCCGGCAATTTGGCGTGAACATCACCCACCTCGACAGCCACATGACAGCCCTCTTCGGCAGCCCGGCTCTGTTCTCCCTGTACCAGAGGATGGGAGCGGAACAGCATCTCCCAATCCTGGCCGCCAAGACTGGACCGGATCACAGCATTCCTTCGCCGGCAAAATCGGATGACGAATTCCTGATCGACCAGGTGATTGAGCTCTCCCCCGGGATCGAAGCGAAGGACTGGGTCTCCTGGTATGAGAATCGCCTGTCCCACGTGGGCCCCGGCGTCTACGAAGTCATCCTGCACCTCGCCTACGATGACGAAGAAATGCGTGGCGCCACCTTCGATCATCCCGATTGGGGCGCGGCCTGGCGACAGCGCGATCTTGACATGGTTAAGAGCCCGGAATTCCAGAAATTCTTGAAGGACCAAAGATTCATTTTGCTGGGATGGAAGGATCTCGCTAAGGCTTTGCCGAAGCAATAAAAACCGATCACCCCGGTCTCAACCCATCATTCTCAACACACAGGTTAGAATGAAACACATTCTTTTGGGGAGATCGTTTTCCTATGCAGCGCGCTTTTGGGCTCGATATTCCGCGAACTCTCGCAGATGTCTGTGATCCTTCGTCGCTGGCACTCATTGTTTATGACATGCAGGTTGGGATCGTAAAGCAGGTCAAGGATAGCCCGCAGATCACAGCCAGTGTCCGAAGGGTTCTTGACGCCGCACGCGGCGCGGGAGTGCGCGTGTTCTTCACGCGTCATATGTCGCTGCCGAAGGAGCTGATGGGCGCCTTTCAGTTTCGTACAGCCATGGCCTGGCAACGGGCGCAATCCCCGGAAGAAGTCCATCCCTGGTTTCTGCGTGAAGCACCCGGCTTTCAACTGGTTCCGGAACTCCAACCGCTTCCCAGTGAAGCTATCTTCGACAAGATCACGATGTCAGCATTCGAAGGCACACCGCTCGACATCGCCTTGCGCGATTGCAACATCCGCGGGTTCGCCATCGCGGGCATCGCGATGGAGATTGGCATCGAACCGACGGCGAGGCACGGCGCTGATCTTGGCTACATCCCTGTAGTGATCACCGATGCCTGTGGATACGGTCACAAGGAAGCCGCTGAGCGGTCGCTTGCGGGCCTCGACTTTGCAGGAGACTCTCTGCTAACTACCGTGGAGGCCTTCTGCGCTCAGTTGAAGACGAAGCAACCGATCTCCGTCGGGGCTTGCTGAACCCGCTTCTTCAAAAATGGGACACCGTGATCCATGTTTTGGCTGTGATTGAGTTTTAGACTTCCAGTCAGCCTTCCCCGCAGGTGTATAGTTCCCTTTTCCACGCTCCCGCCGTGACAAAGGCAGGGGCCGTGTGCAGAGAATGCGTATACGAGGAAGCGCGCCCACACCTCAGCGAGAAGGAATTGTGCGACCTGACACTGGCGGCATGCCACACTAATGTTTTTGTACTATTACTGCCTACCGGATCGCGATCTATTCTTCTCCCACACCAATTTGCGCTTGCTGGCATGTGGGCCAGCAGCGCGAGTTCTGGTCGCACCGAGCGTCATTCCGCATGCGAATTCTTGGGCAGAAAATCCTGTTCGTGCTGGTCGCTTTTCTGACCGCATCCGCGATCTATCTCTACGCGTTTCCTCAGATGAATGTGTTCTATGCCGGGGTGGTCCTCGCACACCTGGTGTGCGGAGCGATCGCGGCGCTCTTGCTGATGCCCTATCTGGCTCGCCTGCTGCGGGAAGGGACCTGGCTCAGCCTATGCGGGTGGCTGCTCTTCCTGGTCGGCTCAGGTCTCGGATTCTGGCTGGCGCACACAGGAACGCTCAGGTCTGAATGGAAGTGGCTTTACGCGCACATGATCGTGTGCGGCGCCGCACTGGCTTTCCTGATCGCCGAATTCGGCGGTCGTCGAGGCTGGCTGGGCAGCACGCCTTTGGCCCGAGGCTTGCGGCTCGCGGTTTTCCTTGTTGTGGTCGCGGGATTGGGCACCGGGATGAAGTATCTGCGCGAAACCCGCTGGGCCAATCATGCGCGAATCGAAAACCCCGCCATGTCGCCGGAGACCATGGATCAGGAAGGCGATGGCCCCCAGGGTCCATTTTTCCCCAGTTCCGCCCAGGTCTACGGACACAGGAAGATCCCCAGCAAGTTCTTCATGGAGTCCGATTCCTGCAAGCGCTGCCACGAAGATATCTACAACCAATGGTTCAGTTCCGCCCACCACTTCTCATCATTCAATAACCAGTGGTACCGCAAGTCCATCGAGTACATGCAGGACACGGTCGGCACCCGCCCCTCGAAATGGTGTGGCGGCTGTCATGACCCCGCTGTCCTCTACGCCGGCCTGATGGACACTCCCATCAAGCAGATCGTGCACACTCCGCCCGCGCAGGCGGGCCTCGGATGCATGATGTGCCACTCGATTGCCGCGGTGAAGTCGACCATGGGACAAGGCGATTTCTACCTCGAGTACCCAGAACTGCACGAACTCGCGGCCAGCCAGAATCCCGTCGTTCGCTATCTGCACGACTTCCTCGTGAAGCTCAATCCCGAGCCCCATCGACGCGCCTTCCTGAAGCCGTTCATGAAGACACAGACGGCGGAGTTCTGCTCCTCCTGTCACAAGGTGCATCTCGACGTGCCGGTGAACCACTATCGCTGGCTCCGCGGCTTCAACGAGTATGACAACTGGCAGGCGAGTGGCGTTTCCGGCCAGGGCGCGCGCTCGTTCTACTATCCGAAGAGCCCGCAACAGTGCGCCGACTGCCATATGCCATTCGAGCATTCGAAAGATATGGGCAACATCGAAGGCTCGGTGCACTCGCATCGCTTCCCTGCCGCGAACACGGCCCTGCCGACTGCGAACGAGGATTCTGCGCAATTGGAGGCCACGGAATCTTTTCTCAAGGCCGGTACCGTAAGTGTCGATATCTTTGCCCTCTCACCCGCTCAGGCCATCACGAATGCCGGCCTCGCTGGCGAGAACGAAATGGCCACCACCTTCGCGGTTGGAGAAGAAGCGGAAGCAAAGATCACTCCGGGTAACGCTCGCCAAGCCATTCCCGTGACCGCCCCTCTGAATCGCGTCCAGCCTGCTCTACGCCGCGGCGACACCGTGCGCGTCGACGTGGTCGTCCGCACGAAGAAAGTCGGCCATTTCTTCCCAGGCGGAACCGTGGACGCCTATGACACGTGGCTGGAACTGAAGGGCACCGACGACAGAGGACAAACCGTTTTCTGGAGCGGCATGGCTGAGGACGGCGGCAAAGGGCCCGTGGAAAAAGGCGCCCACTTCTACCGCTCGCTCCAGATCGACGAGCACGGCAATCCCATCAACAAGCGGAATGCGTGGGCCACGCGCTCCGTCGTTTATGTCCGCCTGATCCCGCCCGGGGCTGCCGACACTGTTCACTACCGGCTTCACATCCCGGAAAATGCCGGTACCAGGATCACTCTGCACGCCCGGCTCTGCTATCGGAAATTTGCCTGGTGGGGAACGCAGTTCTCCTTCGCCGGCCAGCCCGATCCCTCGCACCCGGAACTGGTTACGCCAAGTTACGACGACCGCAAATTCACGCTCGATGCGGCCATAGACGGCGTTTCCGCGAAAGAACAGAAAGTTCCTGAGGTTCCCATCGTGGCCATCGCGGAAAGCGAAGTCACCCTGCCTGTCGCCGCGAAAGGCTCCCCCGCACCCGCCGGCAAGGTCGAACTCAAAGCAGAAGACTGGCAGCGATGGAACGATTACGGCATCGGCCTGTTCCTGCAGGGCGACCTGAAGGCCGCCCGTGCCGCCTTCCAGAAGGTTACCGAGATCGATCCAAAGAATCCCGACGGCTGGGTCAATATTGGTCGCGCAGCAGTGCAAGAGGGCGACATTGATACCGCGCGAACGGTTCTCGAAAAAGCACTTACCCTCAGCCCTGATCTGGCGCGTGCCCATTACTTTTATGCCCGAGTTCTGCGCTCGGAAGGCAAGTACGACGACGCTTCCGGCCATTTGCGCAAGGTCCTCGCGCAGTATCCCCGTGACCGCGTCGCCCTGAACGATCTGGGACGCATCCAGTTTCTGCAGCGCAACTACATCGATGCCGTGAAGACACTTGAATCTGTGTTGACGATCGACCCCGAAGACCTCCAGGCGCACTACAACCTGATGCTCTGCTACAACGGCCTGGGGAACGACAAACTGGCGAAGCAGCATCAGGCCCGTTACTTACGCTTTAAAGCCGACGAAGCCTCGCAGACGATCACGGGCAAGTACCGGCAGCGCCATCCCGAAGACAACAACGAACGTCAGTCGATCCACGAGCACGTCTCGGTGCCACTGGCGGCAATCAGTAAACAGCAAGTAGCACGTCATTCCACACGTCCTGCCACAACCATTGCTAGTGGGTCGCACTAGGGCCACCTATCATGAGCAAATTTGGCTTGTTTCTCTTTTCTCTCTTGCTGGCAGCAGGCTCCGCAGCCCAGACCATCCAATTCCGCGACATCACGGCACAGGCCGGCATTCATTTCACCCACAACAACGCGGCTTTCGGAAAGAAGTGGCTGCCCGAAACACTGGGCGCAGGCGCAGCCTTCATCGACTACGACAACGACGGCTATCCCGACATTCTGCTGGTCAACGGTGAAGACTGGCCCGGGCACGCAAAGACACGTTCCACTCTGAAGCTCTATCACAACAATCATGACGGGACCTTTACCGACGTCACCCGGAGAGCCGGACTGGCCGTCTCGATGTTTGGCATGGGAGTCGCGGTCGGCGACTACGACAACGACGGCTACGATGATCTGTTCATCACCGCCCTCGGCCAGAGCCGCCTGTTCCACAACAACGGGAACGGCACCTTCACCGATGTCACCAAGTCCGCCGGGCTGTGGGGACCGAACGAACTCTCGACCAGCGCTGCCTGGGTTGACTACGATCGCGATGGCAAGCTCGATCTCATGGTCGCCAACTATGTGCAGTGGTCACCGCAAACCGACATCTATTGCACGCTCGACGGCGCCCACAAGTCCTACTGCACGCCCGAATCCTACAAGGGCGCCTCGGCCCGGGTCTGGCACAACCTCGGCGGCGGCAAGTTCGAAGATGCCACCGCGAAGTCGGGTCTGTTCGATTCCACCTCCAAGAGCCTGGGAGTCGCCATCCTCGACTACAACAACGACGGGTGGCCCGACATTCTGCTCGCGAATGACACGCAGCCCAACAAGCTCTATCTAAATAAGCAGAACGGCACCTTCGAAGAAAAGGCGGTCGCCGCCGGAGTCGCCTTCAGCGAGGATGGCGTAGCCCGAGCCGGAATGGGCGTCGACGCCGCTGACTACGACCGCTCTGGCCGCCCCAGCCTTATCATCACCAACTTTGCCAACCAAATGCTCTCGCTCTATCACAACGAGGGAAACGGCTTGTTTGTGGACGAAGCACCCCGCTCCGAAGTCGGCCGCAACACGCTCGTCACCCTCGGCTTCGGATGCTTCTTCTTCGACTACGACAACGACGGTTGGCCCGACATCTTCGTCGCCGACGGACACATCGAAAACGAAATCGAGCGCGTGCAGAAGCGCGTCTCCTACGCCGAGCCTCCACACCTGTTCCGTAACCTGGGTTCCGGAAAATTTCAGGAAGTCACCGCGCAGATGGGCGCGGCATTTTCTAGCCCCAAAGTCGCCCGCGGCGCGGCCTACGCCGACATCGACAACGACGGCGCGCTCGACATGCTCATCACCACCAACGGAGGCCGCGCCTGGCTCTTCCACAACGAAGGCAGCACGAACCACAGCCTGCGTTTGAAACTGGTCGGAACGAAATCCAACCGGGACGGCATCGGGGCCGTGGTGCGCTTGACATCGAGCGGTGAGAAGCAGTGGCAAATGCTGCGCAGCGGCTCGAGCTACCTCTCGCAGAGCGAGCTTGTCCTCACGTTTGGCTTGGGCAACGCGACCAAGGCTGACGCCATCGAGATTCAGTGGCCCAGCGGCCAAGTCGACAAGCTCTCCGGCATTTCCGCCGACCAGACCATCATCGTGCAGGAGGGTAAGGGCGTGATGGGAAATCGCGCCTATGGCAAGCCTCGTAAAACGGAGCACGCTGCTCAGTCGGCTAAGAGCTCGACGCTACCCTAATAACCACAGAGGACACAGGGGCACACGGAGGAACAAAAGAGTTCCTCAGTGATCCTCTGTGGCCTCTGTGGTTTATGATTTTGCCCGAAGTTCACGCGGGAATCAGCCGCCATGAAACTCAGGATCTGGATCTGGACCATCGGCCTTGCCTTCGTCGGCTACGCGCTGGCCGATCGCGGTGCCGCACCGAGTCCGGTTCGGGAAACGCTGGGCGCAAGCATCGGTGCCATCGTCGGCTTCGGAGTCGGATGGGGCCTTCAGCGCCTGCTCGAAATGGGGCGCAGGCGCTGAGATGCGGGTTGGCTGGCATTGTTTTCGGGGTTCTCTCCTCATCATGAATCTGCCTCGGGTTGGGCTTCCGGCTGTACTGATTCTGGCCGCCGCGGGCATCTTCGCGGCCGCGCCCCACGCTTCTGAAAATGATAAAGCCACCAAGGCCGCCAAGGCCGCCGAGGCTGCGCGCCTCAACAACATCGGCGTTGCCTACATGAACCAGCAACTGTTCGAGAAGGCACTCAAGAATTTCGAGGCCGCCAGTACCCAGGACCCGTCTCTGTACATTGCAAAGCTCAACCGCGGCGTCGCCCTACTCAACCTGCAGAAAATCGACGATGCCAAATCGTTGCTCGAAGCCGCCGCGAAACAGGACCCCAAAGACGCTAACGCCTGGTACAACCTCGGCCTGCTCTACAAAAACACGAACGAAACCGACAAGGCCGCCGCGGCCTTCCGGAGGGTCACCGAGATCGATCCCAACGATGCCGATAGCTGGTACTTCCTGGCAAGCGTCTATGCCCAGGCGAAGCAGTATCCGCAAGCAATTCAGGCCTTCGAGCACGCGCTCAAGGTAAACCCTCTACATGCCTCGGCCGAGTTCGGAATCTCACGCGCCTACCAGCAATCGGCCGACCCCGACCACGCCCGCGAGCACTTGAAGAAATTCCAGTACATCAAGGACAACAAACTCGGATCACCCATGAGCCTCGCCTACGGCGAGCAGGGCAAGTACTCGCGCGCGGAGGAAACACCGGGCGTGGTGGAGAAAGTGCCGCCGCAGATTCCCGTGAAGTTTG
>Ga0306924_10000111_pt1 | contig 55570 bp, 43 predicted proteins | sample sta12Can44000111_FD_203756 | JGI IMG/M metagenome (GOLD analysis project Ga0306924, IMG submission 203756) | Lab enrichment of tropical soil microbial communities from Luquillo Experimental Forest, Puerto Rico - statanox.12C.anox.44.000.111 (v2)... | ecosystem: Environmental > Terrestrial >... | reverse complement strand
CCGGATCGCTCACGACCAGTACCATCCGCACCGTCCCGCCACCCAGCGTCTCCGGGCTGTAATTCAAATGCTCGGGCGACTCGTCCGCCACCCAGAACTCCGCGCCTCCAACCGACAGCGTCGCCACCACGCCTCCGCCGTTCTCGATCTTGAACAACTCCTCCGCCCCGAACGCCGCTTTATAAAACTCAAGGGCTTTGGCTCCATTTCGTACCGACAACATCGGTGCAATCGAAGTGTTCATCGCTCGTCTCCGTTACGCAAATGCCGCGTACCGCGAACATCCCCGATAGATCCAATACAACGGACGCGGAGTTTCCTCAACTGAATTTCTTTAGCTGTGAAACGTGACGGCAAGAATCCTGATCCTGCCAATCGTATCGCTCTCTACCCTGCTACTTGCCGGGAGTCCTCCGCCAAGCGAAAAGGATGCGGCAACCAAAAAGCCGCATTCGCGCACCAGCGCCAAAGCAAAGATTACGGTAGAGAGTTCTGCGGCCTGGCCCTACGAACAAAGCGCGGGCCCGGCCTTGCTGGAGATCCATTGGAACGAAACGTTCCGCGGAGACATCGATGGCGAATCCCCGGTTCGCGCCTCCGTATCTGACCCAACGCGCGAACGAAAACCGGGCGACGACCGTCGCCTGGCAGGGTGAAACGCGGTTTACCGCGCTTCCAGCGTCACGCGAATCCCGCTCTTCGGCCGCATGGTAATCGACGCCATCGGCTTCACGTCCTGGCCCGGCATCAGTCGCAGCCGGAACCTCTGGCCGATGGTGGCCAGCACCACGCTCGCTTCCATCAGCGCGAACGTGTTCCCGATACACTGCCTCGGCCCGCCGCCAAACGGAAAATAAGCAAAGCGCGGCAACTGCTTGGCAAGCCCGTTTTCCCAGCGTTCCGGACGAAACTCGAGCGGCGCATCGAACCACCGCGCGTCGCGGTGCACCACCCACTGCGCCATCGCCACGCCGTACCCCGGCAGCACGCGGTAGCCTGCGATCTCATGCTCTTCTGCCGCCAGCCGCGCTATCCCCCATGCCGGAGGATAGAGCCGCAGCGATTCCGAAAGCACATGTCCCAGGTAGCTCAACTTAGGCAAATCGTCGATCGTCGGCTGGCGCCCGCCGAGCACGCCGTCGAGCTCTTCGTGAAATCTCTTCTCCGCGGCCGGATTCTGTGCCAGCAGCCACCAGGTCCAGGAAAGCGTGCTGGCCGTCGTCTCATGACCCGCCAGGAACAGCGTGATCGTTTCGTCGCGCAGCTGCCGGTCGTTCATTCGCGTGCCGTCTTCGTCCTGCACTTCTAGCAGTGTGGAAAGCAGGTCGCCGGTATTCCGACCGCTCGCCCGGCGCTCGGCAATAATACGGTAGATGATCCTCTCAATGCGGCGCACGCCCGCTTTCGCGCGCAGATTCCGCGGGGTCGGCACCCACAGCGGCACCAGCACCGTGCGGCCGAAGTTCGAGGCGATCTTCAGCAGCATGTCCAGCGTCGCGCCGACTTCTCGCGCGTCGCGCGTCACGTCCGCATCAAACAACGTCTTGCCGACGATGCGCAGCGCCAGATTCATCATCTCCTGGTGGATGTCGCGCTCTTCTCCGCTCCGCCAGGCCGCCAGCATCTGCCCGGTGTAGTCCGCCATGGTCGCGGCGTAAGCGGCAATCCGCTCGCGGTGGAACGCGGGCTGAGCCAGGCGCCGTTGCCGCAGCCAAAAATCCCCTTCGGCGGTCAGTAGTCCTTCGCCAAACAGATATTTGTTCGCCTGCAGGATGCGGCCCTTGTGATACAGCCGGGCCTTGTTCACCAGCACCTCTTCGATCAGGTCGGGACGATTGATGAACAGCGAACGGAAGCGTCCGATGCGCATTCCCCACACGTCGCCATACTGGCGAGTGAGTTCCGTGAAGTACTCGAGAGGATTCTGCTGCAAAGCGCCAAACAGCATGCCGAAGAGCCGGTTCGGCGGCCCGGGCGGAAACTGCGCCCGGTTACGCCGCACACGATTGGCAGGAGAAAGACTGCTCATCCTGAAATGCTAGAGAAGGCGCAGGACACGGTCAACGCCGCCATGCCAAGCCTCGGAAACTCTTCACGCTTCGCGTGCCCGCAGCGCGCACACCCGGAATGCCGACCGCTCGATATCCACGGCGATGCGCGAAAATCCCGCTACCGTCAGCCGGCCGAAAGCCGAAGCCGGCGCCACCGGCACAAACGTGCTCTTATAGTGGCCGACGCGGTGCAGCCAGCCGTCGCGAATCTCAAACGCAAAAAACATTCCGCCCGGCCGCAGCACGCGATGGAATTCCTGGAAAGCGCGGTCCTGCTGTTCGCGCGACCGCATGTGGTGCAGCACCAGCACCGCAACCACCGAGGAAAACGAATGGTCCGGAAACGGCAGCGCCGCCGCGTCGCCGCGCACCACGCTTACCTTCGAGCCTTGGTACTTTTCGGCGAGCTTGGCCACGTACGCCGGATCGTATTCGAGGCTGGTAACGCGGCCTGCACGCCGCAGCAACTCCTGGGTGGTCGCGCCGGGGCCCGCACCCACTTCGAGCACGTGATCGCCCAGCCGGTAGCCCGAAACCATCCACGGCAGCAGCTTGCGCTCGGTGACGAAACGCCAAATGGAGGATGCGCAAAACCAGTTTTCAAAGCGATTCATAAAGGAAACCAGTCTGGCGAGGTTACACCTACTTTAGACCCGGCCGGTCAGAAAAGGAAAGCCCAAATTCCGCATTCAGCATATTTGAATTTTGTGAATTTATCGTAACAAACCACCGACTCGCTTGAGCGCGGCGGCGAAGCGATCGGCGTCGTAGGCCGACGGATTTTCAAGCTGCGCGAATAGCCCGTTGATCGCGCTTCGTACCTCCGCGGAGTTCGGCGGGTTCACCTGCCTGCTGTAGGCGATATAGAGCGAGTCGAGCGCCATGGTAGCCTGCTCCGCCGCACGCTCGTCGCCGAGTGAAATGGCTTCCGCGTCAAGGGCGATACCCTGCATGACGTGCAGCGCCATCGCAGAATCGTAGTTCATGGTCGCAAGCCGCTCGGCAAACCGGCCGGCCACCGGAGCCGCGGCGGTCGCCGCCAAAACGACCGCCGAGCGATCCGGATTGAGCTTGCTCATCTCGTCGCTGACCGCCGCGAGTCGCCGGTCGAGTTCCTCCGCAGCGGCTCGATCGACTTGCCGGGCCATCACCCGGAATACGATGTAGCGCGAAGCGTTCCACGCGGGATCGCCCGGCCGCCGACCGCTGTAGCCATGCCCCTGCCGCCAGGACTCTTTTGCCGGCCCGAGGGCGTGATGGCACGCAAAGCAGGAGAGCTCGGAATACTCCGGCCAGATTTCTTTATGGTCGAAGCGCTCCGACTTGGCGCGCCAGACCAGCCGCTCCATGGCCGCGCGCAGCTGGACGGCCTGGCCCGCGCTCCAGTCGCGCACACCCGTCCAGTTGGCGTCGCCTTCGGGGCCAGAGGCTTGATTGCCGGGAGCCGATTCGCGCGGCTGTTTCCAGTGCCGCGGCATCACGGCGGAGAAAGAATCGAGCTCGAAGTAAAGATCGGGGTGCCCGGCGGCGATCATTTCGTGGTCGACAAATTTCTGCGCGGTGCCGAGGTGGCAGGACAGGCACTTCTCGGTGCGATGGATCACGTCGCGCGTGTCGGCCATTCCGAGGGCAAGGGAACGCGCATGCTTTTCCGGCGACTCGCGTCCGGTGTGCTGGCCGAGCCAGGCTTGCGCCGGGCCGTGGCAATTTTCGCAGCTGACACCTTCGCTCGTTTCAAATGGCCGGCCGCGCTCGTCGGGCGTGGTGTAGAGGGCGTGGCAAGCCAGGCACCTCGGGGATTCCTCGGCTTTCGCGGCGAGCTTCAGGATGCGGGCCATGCGAAGCCCGACGTCGCCGGTCAGCGCCTGATAGGCGCGCGCGTGTTTGTCCTTCAGAATCCAGGTGGAGTATTCATTCTGAAAAATGCGGCTTTCCGCCACCGGCTTCACGCTGCCGTGGCAGGCGGTGGCTGCGCAGGAGCCCGGCCCGATGTATTTGACCTGGCTTGGCGGAGGGGAGGATTGCGCCCGGGCATGGGCGGGGGACCAGGCCGACGCGCACAGAGCCAGCGCAGGCGGAAAAACGCGCCGAGCGCTGGATTGCATCGCGGAAAAGAGAGAAATTTTTCGCATGAACGCGTTACGGCGTGCTTCCCTTTTATCGTCGGAGCAACCGGGAAGTCAACGACGGTGAATCGCGATGTGCACAAATGAACGCAGGCGGAACACGCGGCGCTTTACAGTGCTGCGCACGCTGATTAGTATGCAGTGAGTTTCTCGGTAGAACTCCAGGGCGAGCGCGCATAGGCTTTGCGCTTGTTGCGAGACGCGATCACGTGATTTTTGACGACCTGCGGGCCATCCAGCTACGCCACGGCTTCCTGCCCAAAGCGGAGCTGGAGGCGCTGTCGGCGCGAACCCAGACTCCCCTGTATCAGATTCACAGCGTGGCCAGCTTTTATCCGCATTTTCATCTGGCGCCGCCGGCGCGCGCCGAACTGCGCGTGTGCGCCGACATGAGCTGCCACTTGAACGCGGCTACCGAGCTGCGCGCGGAGCTCGAACGGCGTTTAGGGAACACGCGGACGGGTGAAGTGGAGATTCGCGATGTTTCGTGTCTCGGTAGATGCGACCGGGCGCCGGCCATCGCAGTGAACGATCACATCTTCGCCGGGATAACGGCGGCCCAGGGCGAAGCGCTGGTGCGTGCGGCGCTGGCCGGCGACGAATTGCGCGACGATGGCCCGGAGCAAGGTCGCCTCGCTTGCGCTTCCGACCCGTATCCTGACGGGGAGGGGTACGGCGCGTTGCGCGCGCTTGTGGCCACCCGGGATTTTGACGCGGCGCTGGCGAGGCTGGCCGAAGCGGAGCTGCGCGGGATGGGCGGGGCGGGGTTTCCGACCGCCGTGAAGTGGGATCTGGTCAGAAAACAGCCGCCCGGCGAAAAATACATCGTCTGCAACGCCGATGAGAGCGAGCCCGGAACCATCAAGGACCGCTTCATCATGACCCACCTGCCGCATCTGCTGGTGGAAGGCATGATTTTGGCCGGCCTGGTCACCGGAGCAAAGCAAGGAATCCTGTACATTCGCCATGAATACCATCTGCAGGAGGAGATTCTTGGCGAAGAGATTCGGCGGGCGTACCGCGGCGGACTGCTTGGACGGAATATCCTGGGCAGCGGGCTCGAGTTCGAACTGCGTATTTTTGTCAGCCCGGGCGGATACATTTGCGGCGAAGAAAGCGCTCTGATTGAAGCGATTGAAGGGCATCGCGCGGAGCCGCGGAACAAGCCGCCGTTTCCGGGCGTGGCCGGGCTGTGGCAGAAGCCGACGGTGATCAACAACGTCGAGACGTTCATTCACGTGCCGCAGATCCTGGCCCGGGGCGTGGATTCCTACAAGGCTGCGGGGCGAAATGGTTCGCGCGGGTGGAAGTTCGTCGGAGTGAGCGGGCACTGCGCGAAGCCGGGCGTCTACGAAGTACCGATGGGAATCACCCTGCGCGAAGTGCTGGTCGACTACGCAGGAGGAGTGCGCGGGGGGCGCGCGCTCAAAGCGTTCGCTCCGTCCGGCCCCTCCTCGGGATACTTGCCGGCTGCGCTGGCCGACGTGCGCTTGGATTTCAAGGCCCTGGCGGAGGCGGGCTCGATGCTCGGTTCGGGCGCGATTGTAGTGTGCGACGACACGACCTGCATGCTGGATATGGCTTTAAACGCGGTGCGGTTCTATCGCAATGAGTCCTGCGGGAAGTGCGTGCCGTGCCGGGTGGGTTCGCAAAAGATGGTGGACTTGCTGGTGCGCTGGACCCAGGGCGGACTGCCAGGGGCGCAGTATCGCGCGGATTTGAGCTTGCTCGAGGAATTGTCGTTTGCCATGAGCCAGGCTTCGATATGCGGCCTGGGTCAGATCGCGCCGGCGCCGATTCAGTCGGTGCTGAAGCATTTTCGCGCCGAGGTGGACGCGCACGTTCTCGAGGCGAAGTGTCCGAGCGGGATCTGTTTTACTTCCGCGGCGAGGGCCGGCGAGGCGAATCGGGTGGGAATACGGCCGTGAACGCGCCGAGCGCACCTCCGGGCATGGTGGACATCACGATCGATGGGCAGGCGGTGCGCGTTCCCGAGGGAACCACGGTTTTCGATGCGGCGCGCCTGCAGGGGATCGCGATTCCGACGCTGTGCCATCTGGAGAACGAAACCCCGGTCGGCGTTTGCAGATTGTGCGTTGTGGATACCGGAGCGCGCGTGCTCGCGGCTTCGTGCGTGCGGCCGGTCGAACCGGGGCTCAAGGTCACCACGAATTCGGATAAGGTGCAGGCGGCGCGCAGGACGCTGCTCGAACTGCTCATGGCGGATCATCCCGCGCCCTGTGCGCGGCAGAAAAATTCGGGCGATTGCGAGCTGGAGATACAGGCGGCAGCAGCCGGGGTGAAAAGCCCGCGCTACGCGCGCCGCACGGTCTCGCGCGGCCAGGACGATTCTTCCCTTTCCATTGCGGTCGATCACGATGCCTGCATTTTGTGCGACCGGTGCATACGCGGCTGCGACGAAGTGCGCAGCAACTTCGTGCTGGGGCGGATGGGCAAGGGCTACGCAGCGGACATCGCCTTTGACCTGAATTCGCCGATGGGAGACTCGACGTGCATCTCCTGCGGCGAGTGCATGGTGTCGTGCCCGACCGGCGCCTTGACCAACAAGGGCGTGGTCGGCACGGCCATCGCAGCGGGGCCCGGTGCGCAAGGATTCGAAGCCGAAGACTTGCTGAAGATCCCGGTGTTTCAGGGAGTTTCCGGGACCTTTCTGGAGCTGAATCGCGGTGCCATCGTCAAACGGAGATTCCGCAGGGGCGAATTGATTTGCAAAGAGGGCGAATTCGGCTCGACCGCATTCTACATCCTGGAAGGAAAGGCGCAGGTTTCGATTTCGACACCGATCGCGCACGTAAAGACCCAGGGCGGAGCGCAGGGATTGTTCAAGCGGCTGACCAGCACGCTCGCGGCGCGCGACTCGGACCAGCGGGACGATGAAGCGCGCGACCGGACCATCCCGATCGATGCCGCGGTGGATTTGAACTACGAAAATCCTGTGGCGGAACTGGGTGCGGGCGATCTTTTCGGCGAAATGACCTGCATGAACTTTTACCCGCGGTCGGCGACAGTACGGGCGGAATCGGACGTGGTGGCCTACGAAATGCTGCGCAACGTGCTGGACATCATGCTGAAGAACAAGACATTCCGCGCGCAGGTGGACCACAACTACCGGCGGCGAGCGCTCGAAAATCACTTACGCGGCGTGCCCATGTTCGCGGATCTGTCGGCCGATTTCATCGAGCACCTGAAGAGCAGCGTGGAACTGCTGCGCTTCGCGCCGGGGCAGGTGATCGCGGGCCAGGGCGATGCCGCGGACAGTTTTTATCTGGTGCGCATCGGCTTCGTGAAGATTTCCGAAAGCTATCCGGGCGGCGAGCTGGTGCTGGCGTATGTGTCGCGCGGCGACTATTTCGGCGAAATCGGTCTGCTCGGTGGAGGAGCGAGGACGGCGACTTGCACGGCTCTCGACCATGTCGAGCTGGTGCGCATCTCGGGCCAAGACTTCCGTCAGATGGTCGAGCGGTTCCCGAACGTGCGGCGCGGACTCGAAGCCGTGGCGGAGGAACGGCGCCGGGCCAACGCCATGCGGATGCAAATGACGCACAACGTGCCCATCGATCAGTTCTTGTCGCAGGGGCTGATGGAGGCGCAGAGCCTGCTGGTGCTGGACCTCGAGAAATGCACACGCTGCGACGCCTGCGTGAATGCTTGCGCGGACGCGCACGACGGCGTGACGCGGCTGGTGCGCGACGGCTTGCGGTTCGATCACTACCTGGTGGCGACCAGCTGCCGGCAATGCCGCGATCCGCTCTGCATGGTCGGCTGCCCGGTGGGCTCGATCCGGCGGCGAAATTCTCTGGAAGTGATCATCGAGGACTGGTGCATCGGGTGCGGGCTATGCGCAAGGAATTGTCCCTACGGGAACATCAACCTGCATCCGTTTGAGGTGCTGGCGGAAGATTCCGAGCATCCGGGGCGGAAGAAGGCGGTGATCAAGCAGAAGGCGACTTCGTGCGATTTGTGCACGCATTTGAAAGAGCCTAGCTGCGTGTACGCTTGTCCGCACGATGCGGCGCATCGCGTGGATCCGCGGAAGTTCTTCGCGGAGATTGCCGAGAGGCGATGAACGAGATTCCGGCCTGTCCGGGCCGCGCACAGCCAAGCGGACGCTCGCGCGCGCGGATTCCTAACGCTTCTGCCGCCGGAATGGAGGGCCAAGGGCTTCGATGCTGATCGATCGGTCACAACGCGGGTGGGCCATGGCGTCGCTTGCGATCCTGGCGGCGGGCTTCGCTGTCTATCTGCCCTATGCGTCGATTTCGCCGGCCGGGCCGCGCGGCGGAAGCGCAATCGGGCTGCTTTTTGGCGTGGCGGGATTTGCGTTCATGCTGTACGCGGCGGCGCTCGGCGCGCGCAAGCGCGTTGCGACCTGGAGGCTCGGGCGGGCCAAGGCCTGGATGCAGGGGCATTTGTGGCTGGGGCTGCTGGCGCTGCCGATGATCCTGTTTCACGGCGGGTTTCATTTTGGCGGGACGCTGACACGGGTGTTGATGTGGCTGCTGATCGTCACCGTGGCCAGCGGCATCTATGGCGCGCTGCTGCAGAATCTGATCCCGAAGAAGATGACTACGGACGTGCCGCTTGAAACGGTGTACGACGAGATCGGCCATGTGCGGGCGCTGCTGGCGGCGGAAGCGGATCGTACCGTCGAAGCATGCTGCGGGAACTTTTTGTCCGAAGACCGCGCCCTGCCGAGTGGAACCGACCCTACGGCACAGCGAGCCGGCGGATTCACGGCTTTGCGGCCGATTGCGGCAAGCTCTGCGCCACTCAGGACTTCAGCTGCAGTGAGCGCCGGAGCCAGCGCCGCCGTGGCTCCCGCCGCGGAAGTCGTTTTACTAAGCGAGAGCCAGAGCGAACCGTTGCGATCCTTCTACGTGCTGGAGGTTCGTCCGTTCCTCGAGCGGCCGAAGGAGCGCGGACTGCGATTGTCGGATGATGCGCGGGCGGCAGGCGCGTTCACTGCGCTGCGAACCTTGCTGCCATCCGCTGCGCACGGTGCGCTCGACGATCTAGCGGACATTTGCAGCGAGGCCCGCCAGCTGCGGCGGCAGGAGCGTCTGCACCGGTGGCTGCACGGGTGGCTGCTGGTGCATATTCCGCTTTCGCTCGCGCTGATTGTGCTGGGAGCAGCGCATGCCGTGATGGCGCTACGCTGGTGAAGGCCGGGAATTTCGAAAAGACGCGGCAAAACCACGGATTCTCACTCGCAACGCTCGGTTCGACCGGCGAGTGAAGCACGAAGCGGGATTTCATGGCCAGGACCAGGACAACCAAGGCGGTTGCACAGCGGATCGACCTGAACTATTTCAAGAAGGCGACTCCGTTCAAGAGCGCGAAGCTATGGCTGGCCGTGCTGGCGCCGGCGCTGGCCGTGCTGTGGATCGGTTGGCATTTTCTGGCGGGTGACCATCGGGTTTATTCGAGTGGAGGGCTGAGTGCGGCGCACGCGGTACTCGAGAAACAGTGCGAGGCCTGCCACCTAAAGGAGGCGGGAGGGTTTTCGGCGGCGGCGCGAGATTCGGCTTGTCTCGCCTGTCATGACGGACCGGCGCATCACCCGGAAATGACGGCGAGCAGCGCGCCCAAGGCAAAATGTTCTGAATGTCATGGCGAACACCGCGGACCGATCCCCCTCGCTTCACTGACTGCGAAAAACTGCGCCAGGTGTCACGCCGATCTGGGCACAGCGGGAACCGGCTCGCAGTTTGCGAAAAACATTGCGAGCTTTTCCAACCGGCATCCGGAGTTTCTGGCGCTGCGACCGCAAAACGGTGGTCCGCCGCGTGATCCGGGGACCATCAAACTGAATCATGCCCTGCACATGAAAGCGATCCGGCGCGGGCCAAGCGGTCCCTCGGTCGAGCTAGGGTGCGGCGATTGTCACCGGCCGTCGCTCTCTGGCGATACCCATTGGGAATACGGCGACAAAAACTATGCCGCCGCAACGGTTCGCTACACCGCAGCGGACTCTTTCGAACCGGCCGGCTCGCGCGGCTTGCCCGCCAAGCGGCCCGGGAACGACGGAAAACTGATGGCGCCGGTAAAGTTTGCCAATGCCTGCGCAGGATGCCATTCGCTGGCCTTTGACAAGCGATTTGAAGAAGGCGCGCCGCACGATCGTCCGGACGTCGTGCATGCGTTTCTGGTGCGGGCCTTTTCGGACTATGTCGCGGCTCATCCAGCCGAGGTGCGCGAAGCCCAGGATCCCGGACGAAACCTGGCGGGGCGTGCGGCTAGTTGGCCGGGACAAACGGTTTCCCCGGCGCAGTGGGTTTCAGAACGCGTGGCGGTCGCGGAAGAACTGCTGTGGCACAAGACCTGCGCGCAGTGCCATGCGATTTCGGGAACACGGCTAGAAGACGTGAAGATTGCGCGTTGGGACGCGGCCGGCGGCCGGACGGCCAACCGAGTCTCGGGCCGCAGTCTGGCGCCCCTACTGCAAGCGGCACTACCGGATATTGCGGCGGCGCACACCAGACTCGATTGGCTGCCGCATGCGCGGTTTGACCATGATGCCCACACGGGATTTTCCTGTACCGGTTGCCATCCGAATGCGCTGAAGAGCGCGGAGTCATCCGATGTGCTGATACCGGGGATTGCGGTTTGCCGGACTTGCCACGCTCCGGGGCCCGGGCATGCGAGCGCGGAATGCTCGGAATGTCACACCTACCACGACTGGTCGAGGCGGAGAGAGCAAGAGCCGGTATTTACGCTGCCTGCTTTGCGCGGCGGCGGATCGTAGGAGCATAAGCGAACCGCGGCAACGCCCCCAGCCAGAAAACAACTCGCGGCAAGTTGCGGAAATTTTTGCCGTCGCAGTTCAGGCGCGCTGGACCAGAGCCATCATTTCGGGAGTGTAGCGTTCACCGACGATTTCAAATTCGGCGAGCCTGGTGGAGATCTTTTTCAACTCGTCGCCGGTTAGCCTGACGTCTAGCGCGCCCATGTTGTCTTCAAGATAGCGGACACGCTTGGTGCCCGGAATGGGAACCACGTCTTGGCCCTGCGCGAGCACCCACGCCAGGGCGAGCTGAGCGGGGCTGACGCCCTTCTCCGCGGCGAGTGCTTTGATGGCCTCCGCAAGTTTGAGGTTGGATTCTAGGGCATTTCCCGAAAACCGCGGGTAGTTGCTGCGGCGCCAGTCGCTGGCGTCGAGGTCCTCGATTTTTTGGATGGCGCCGGTGAGGAAGCCGCGGCCGAGAGGGCTGTAGGGGACAAACGTGATGCCCAGTTCGCGGCAGGTGGCGAGCACGCCGTTGCTTTCAACGTCGCGCGTCCACAGGGAATATTCGCTTTGCAGTGCGGCGATGGGATGAACTTTGCTTGCGCGGCGAAGCGTTTCCGGGCCGGCTTCAGACAGTCCCAGCGTGCGGACCTTTCCGGTCTTGACCAGTTCGGCTAGGGCGCCGACGGTTTCCTCGACGGGAACGTTGGGGTCGACGCGGTGCTGGTAGTAGAGATCGATGGTTTCGACGCTAAGACGCTTGAGACTGCCTTCAACGGCGCGGCGGACGTTAGCGGGAGAGCTGTCCGCGCCGCGCCGGGTGCCGTCAGAATCGATTCTAAAACCGAACTTGGTGGCGACGACGACACGGTCGCGGGAAACCTCGCCGAGGAATCGACCGACGAGTTCCTCGTTCGTCCACGGGCCGTAGATTTCGGCGGTGTCGAGGAAATTGCCGCCCAGTTCGAGGTAGCGATGAAGAACGCGAAGGGATTCGTTGTCGTCGGTAGGACCATAAGCCCAGGACATGCCCATGCAGCCGAGGCCGAGGGCGGAGACGGCGGGACCGTTCTTGCCGAGTTGTCTGATTTGCATCGAGGGCTCCAAAAGGATGGATTCACCAGTGAGATGCGCGGCGTGTAGCACCCGCTACAAAGCTAAGGCAGATTTTCGACGCGGCGCGGGAACTGGGATAATTAATGCACTCTGCGCGAAATGGCAACGACTACTCCAAAGGTCCCGCCCGCCCCGAGCAGATCGGGGCCAGCTAGAGAGGGCGGCCGGGCATACGACGACAACGCCGGACGGTTGCGGCCGCTGCAGGCGCTGTGGCAAATCGTTACCCATGTGGATCGAGGCAAAATCAATTTCGCGCAGGCGCTGCGGAATACCTTGGGGGTGGTGGCGCCGCTGGTCGTGGGCTACTGGATGGGCATGCCGCGCGGCGGGCTGGCGATGGCCAGCGGCGCGCTGAACGTCTCCTATTCGGACGGGAGCGATCCTTACGAGCGACGTGCGAAGAGGATGCTGGCCTCGACGGCGTGGTGTTCTGCCGCGGTCTTGCTGGGAGGGCTGACGGCGCACAGCAATCCGGCAGCGGTGCTGACAGCGGCGGCGTGGGCGTTTATTGCGGGAATGCTGGTAGCGTTGGGCGGCACGGCGGCGGACGTCGGAGTGATCAGCACCGTCGTGCTCGTCGTGTACGCCGCGCAACCGCTGACGCCGCGTCAAGCGGTGCAGGCTGCGGGCCTGGCGCTCTGCGGCGGACTGCTGCAAACCCTGCTTTCGGTCGCTTTGTGGCCGGTGCAGAGATACGATCCGGAGCGGCGCGCCTTGGGCGCGCTTTTCTCGGAGTTGGCCAGGATCGCGACGCATCCAGCCGACGCGACTTCGGCTCCGCTGGGGACGCGAGAAATCGCGCTGGCGCACGACGCAGTCGTGAATTTGGCGACGAACATGTCGCTGGCCGCGCTGCGCTACAGGTCGCTGCTGTCGCAGGCGGAGCGAATCCGGCTGAGTTTGCTGACGCTGGCACGGCTGCGGCACCGCTTGACGCGGGAAGATGCTTTTCATCCGGCGATTGCTGCGCTCGATCAGTTTCGCCAGAACGCGGGACACCTGCTGGAAGCGGTTGCGCAAAGCTTGTTCAGCGGAAAAGAGCCGGGCCTGGCTGCGGACCGGCTGGCGCTCGGCATGGCTCTGGCGCAAAAGCTGACCGTCGACGATGCGAGCGCGACGCTGACATTTTCCACTGCGGTCTGGCGCGACATGAAATTTCAGGCCGACGCGCTCGGCGGGCAATTGCGGGCGGCACTGGAGTTGGCGCAAAACGCGACACCGCGAGGCGAAGAAGCGTTTGAGAAGCGCGAAGCAGCGAACCCGTTGTGGCTGCGGTTTGCCGGGCGCCTGGCGACGCTGCGCGCGAATTTGACCATGGACTCGGTTGTATTCCGGCACGCGTTGCGGTTGATGGCGTGCGTCGCGGCGGGCGACGGGTTCGGGAGGGTGCTGCATCCCTACCGCGCCTATTGGGTGCCGATGACGGTGGTGCTGGTGCTGAAGCCGGAGTTTGCCGTGACCTTCAGCCGCGGCGTGCTGCGCATTGCAGGCACTTTGATCGGACTGCTGCTGGCCACGGCGCTCTTTCACTTCCTGCCGATCCATACGGCGACCGAGATTGCGCTGATTGGGTTGTTTACCTTCCTGGCGCGCTGGGTGGGCCCGGCGAACTACGGAATTTTCGCTGTGACCATCAGCGCGCTGGTGGTGGCGCTGATTTCCATCACCGGCATTGCCCCGAAAGAAGTGATCCACGCCCGCGCCGTGAATACGGTGCTGGGCGGGGTATTTGCACTGGCGGCCTACGCGGCGTGGCCCTCCTGGGAGCGCCATCGCTTGCCGGAGATGTTCGCGACGTTGCTCGAAGCGTACCGCCAATCGTTCGCGGCCATTACATCGGGGCTGTTCCATCCGGGACCCAATTCGGCACGGGAGCGCGAGCGAACGCGGCAAGCTGCACGAACTGCGCGAACCAACCTGGAGACTTCACTCGAGCGACTGGCCGTGGAGCCCGGCGTGACGCAAGAACAGATCGCACAGGCCAATGCCATGCTGGCGTCTTCGCACCGTTTTGCGCACGCAATGATGGCGCTGGAGGCGGGCATTCCGGCGTCCTCCGCGCGCGCGCAACTGCAAGCGCCGGCGCGGCCCGAATTCCGCGACTTTGCGGCGGCGGCGGACCAGACCCTGGAGTTGTTGGGCGCGAGAATTCGCGGCGAGAAGGTCGCGGAGCGGGACTTTCCGGACCTGCGGGAAAGCTATTTGCGGCTGGCAAGTTCGGGCGACCCGAAGCTGGAGCGCTACGCGCTCACCAATGTGGAAGCCGACCGCATGACCAATAGCCTGAACACGCTGCGAGAGCAGGTGTTTCTCTGGAAGCGGTTTGCCCGTTGACAGGGACGACAAGTTATAGGAAAACGGGCCTAACCGGCAGCCAGTCGTTCGGAGGAGGCGGCCATGAGTGAAACCCCGTTCGTTCCCCCCAGGCGTGATTTTCTCAAATACCTCGGAGTGGCAAGTTCGCTCGCTTTCAGCGGAAGCCTGCTGGCGTCGCAACAACGGCACAAGTTCCCGTCTCCGCCGGCCCCCGCGGATCCCAATCGCAATCCTTCGCTGAGCGATCCGCAAATGCTGCAGCGGGCGCAGCTGAAACTGAACGAAAAGGAGTTTCGCGAGTCGCTCGCCAGTCTCTATGAGCGGGTCAGCGAACTGAAGCAAGACATGGAGACAACGCACACCGCGGACGTTTTCTCGGTGAAGGTGTACAAGCAAACCGGCGAAATCGAACACCTGGCAAAGAAGCTGCGGAGTCTGGCGAAAATCTAGCCGGCGGGAGCAAGGGCGTCAGTCGACGATTTTGGTGCCGAGCGCCTTCAGGAGATTCCCCAGAAAGGAATGCAGGGCCGGCCAGGCCGGACCGGTCAGCAGGTTCCCGTCCATCAGCGACTCATTCATGGGCAACTCGACGTAGGTTCCGCCGGCCAAGGTGACATCGGGCGCACAGGCTGGATAGGCGTTGCATTTTTTGCCCTTGAGCACGCCAGCCGCAGCCAGAACCTGGGGTCCGTGACAAATGGCCGCCAGCGGCTTGCCGGATGCGGCGAAATAGCGAACCACGTCGAGCACACGCGGATTCATGCGGATGTATTCGGGCGCGCGGCCGCCGGGAATATAGAGCGCGTCGTAATCCTCGGCTTTTACCTCGTCAAACGTGGCGGTCAGCGCGAAGTTGTGACCCTTCTTTTCGGTGTAAGTCTGATCGCCTTCGAAGTCGTGGATGGAAGTGGGGATGAATTCTCCGGTCTTTTTTCCCGGACAGACCGTGTGCACGGTATGGCCGACCATCATCAAAGCTTCGGTCGCCACCATGAGTTCGTAATCTTCGACGTAGTCGCCCGCCAGAATAAGGATTTTCTTGCCCATCTCCGCCTCCATCCGCACCGGGCAGTAGTGTAGCGCCTCCGCCACGCGAAAAGAAAACGGGCGCAATTCTTGAAAAGAATCGCGCCCGAAAGTCTGGTGATTGTCAGACGGTTATGGCGGGAGTTGAGCCGGCTGCGTCTGACGGTGACGGCGACAGCAGCGGCGACTCCTTGATGGTGAGCAAATCGGTGCGCGTCTTGCCCCATTCCTTAAGCATAAGGCCTTGGGTCGCAAAGAAACGGCGGATCCTTGAAGAATCCCAACGGAGGACTTCCTCGAGCACCGGAATCAGAGCGCTCATGGCATTGTCGCTCAGCACCGTGCGGCGCGCGATGCGGGTGATGTATTCCCCATCGCTGACCGCGATGGTCAAGCCGTCGTACTGATTGACGTGCATCATGACCGGCAAGTCCGAACTGCCGTCACCCATATAGATGATGTGGTCGTGGCTCGTGCCGAGCTGCGCCCGGATTTCTTCAAGCACCGTGACCTTGCCCCAGCCGGCCGAGGCCCGCACGATAGCTTTCACTTCGCCATTGCCCGGGTCGTAGTAAAAATTCGTGCCGTGAATATTTTCCGGCCGCACAATGCCTTCGAGCGCCGACTGGATGATCTCCTGCGGCGCGGCCGAAATGACGTGGAAGTTGAATTGGAAGCCTTCGGCTAGCGTTTCGAGCGTTTTCGCAAACAGCGCAACGTCATGCTTCAGGCGGATTTGCTTACCTGCTTCGACCAGGTGGTGGCTACGCACGCGGCGAAACTCCGGATCGTGCAGGATGAGGTAGGAGAGCTCGGCGCCCTGCTGTACCAGGTTGATTTGCGCCAATCCCCGGACCTTGTCATGGAAGCCGGGTACGCCGATCAGTTCGGCAAGCACGACTCCCGAATCATTAAAACTGAGCGTCTGGTCAAAGTCGCTGGCCAGAAGATACTGCTGCACCATTAGGTTGACTACCCCTTTCTTGTTCGCCCCTTCCTGGAGCTGGGCCGCCGGTCAGCGCCAGGCTAAACCCTGCTTGCACCTTACCCATCTTCACGGCCCGGCGGTCAGGAATTATTTTGATCGGTGCTATGCAAAGAAAACGTAAACAGAATTGTCAATTCATTAGATGCATCGTAACGGTAAAAGGTTGAAGGGACGAAGGTTAGTCGAGTTAACGCTGAAGGACGGGAAACCGGGTTGCGGCCCCTGTACCAAGGTACGGCACGAAGATAAAGCAAAAACCTTCAGCGCCGAGGCAAATGTCTTCGGCCAGGCGGCGCCGGGTTCCGCGGGCCAAGCCCGGATATAGGACCGCCAAGGTCCTCATTCTCAGAGGGTTGTGGCAGGTCGTTCCCGTCCTCAACGGTGTAGAGCTGGCCGCCGCGGAGGTAGAGCGATTGCGCTTCGTCACGGCTAAGCGGCCGGGCTCCGCGGCGGCCAAAAACGGAAATCTGATTGCCGGACTCGTCCACGGCGCGGTCCCGGTCGATTCCCTTTGAAATTGCAAGAGCGGGACCCCTGGTCTTGGCGGTGGCGATCAATTTCGGCGTCGGGCGCGGGCTGAAACCGGAAAAGTGCGCGGGATCATCCCAGGGAGAAACGATTTGCAGGATGCGTAAGCCGTTGACGCCGTCGGCCACGAACGCGAACGCGCTGGCCGCGACCATTCCGATCTTTACGTCGTTCACATCGTTCATTGCATGGTTCGCGTGGAATATCTGGTCGAGACGCGGAGCCTCCGGATTCTCCACATCAACAATGGCCAGGCCGTTCTTGCCCCCGGCGACGTAGGCATAGGTGCGAGCTAGGTAAACATTTCGCGCATCGTCGAGCGCCACTCTGGCCTTTTCGTTCGGCTTCGGATGGGCCAGGTCTGTAACGTCGAGAACCTTCAGACCGAAGCGGTCCACGACAAACGCATAGCGGAATTGAATCGCGATTCCCCGAGGATCATCGAGCGCAGGCGGGCCCAGGGTGGCCGTCACCCTGGGCGCCAGCGGATTTTCAAGATCGACCACCACCAGGCTTCGCGATGTGAGGATATAGGCATAGTTGCCCGCAATGGTGATGCGTCGAGCGCCGGTGAGGATGCCGTCCGGATTGAACACCAGCGCGCGCCGCAGAAAATTGTTGGCCGGATTTCCGTCGAGCAACGTGCCGACGCCGGGGCTTTTGCCTTTGCCATCCGGATTTCCGATCACCACCAGCCCTTCTTCGCTGTCCGCGACGTAAAGAAATCCGTAGAGCAGGGCGATCGGCTGCTCCTCGTTTTCCGGAAGCTGTACGCGCAAGGGGTCGATGCCAAGCGTAGTGGGCGAAGCGACCGCTACCGCGTTTTTCGTAGGAACGAAGAACTTTTGACCGAGCGGCGAGACCGGAGCCGTGGTTATGCGTTCCGAAAAGCCCTTGTTATCGATGTTGGCGATGTCGAAGACGCGAAAGCCGCCTTTTCCCTGCGCCGCATAGGCATACTCACCGCGCGCCTGCACGTCGAGAACCGTGCCCGGGTGCTCGTAGCTGGTGCGCAGTTCCCTGCCGCGCGCGACAAAGCTCCGGTAGTTGTCGGGATACGCGATGCGCTCGAGGTCGCTGCCGTAGATGGCGTTGGGTTCGTCGTGCTCGGCAACGGCGACGGCTTCAAGACCGTGGCGGCCGGTGGCCACATAGACAAAGCGCCCCATGAAGTTCATGAAATTGGTGCCTTGCAGGAGCAGCTGCGCCATCCAGGCGTTGTTATCGTTGGCGGAGGAAACGTGGCAGTCGGTGCACTGCTTGGTCTCTTTGGCGCGAACCGTGTGCGGCACAAAGGTACTGAAAGCCTGACCCGAAAAGCCTGGCGAGGAGATGGTCTGCTGCTGGTAGTAAAGCCATTCGCGGTTGGAGTTCTGCGAACTGACAAGAATGGCGCACGAAGAACGCGCTGGCGCGATGCGATGGCCGGTCACCGTGCCGTCCACACCGAGCATATAGATGTCGTCGCGCAAAACCTGAAAGTTGTAGCTGGTGTAGTTGCGCGTCGTGGTGCCTTCGTTGTGCAGCATGGGGCGCTTTACGTTGGCGGTCATCTGCAGGTGGCAACCGAAGCAGGTGGGCGTCCAGGAGGTGTGACAGCTGTAGCAGGTCATCGAACTGTTGGCGTGCGCGAGTTGCGAAGGGTCGGCGGGGACGGCGGAGAGCAGGGAACCGGATTTGCCCATGAGCTTGGCGCGCTGCGAGTTCCGAGAAAAGTCGGCATGGCCGGGAGTGATGGTGTCGCGCGTCTGGACAATCCTCCATTCCTTGCCCGAATCGCTCATGGAGCGTTGGATGAGCGACTCTCCGCGCCATTCGAAGCGGCGTTGTCCCCACGGAGTGCGGAGCGCTTCGAGACGCCGCCCGCCCGGCGGCGCAGCGGGCCCGGACGTGACGAGCGAAGCCGGTGCGCCGATTGTGCCGTGGCAATCGGTGCAATCGATTTCGACGGCGGCTCGCGGTTCGCCATAGATCCGTCCGTTACCGTGATTGTCCTGTGCGAAGTGGCAATCGTTGCATTGCATGCCTTTTTCGAGGTGAATGTCGGCCAGGTGGACCGCTTTGCCCCAGCGGCCGGGGTCGTCGAAATCGATCTTCGCGCCGTCTTTGTCGAGCCAGTTGCCTTTGCGGTCGTGCGCGTAAACCCCGCGATAGACCCAGCCGTGGCCGTGAAAGTCGGCGAACTTCGTAGTCTTGAGCTGTTTGTTGAATTCCGGGCTGCCGGTCTGCTGGAGGAATTTCTGATCGCCCCACAAGCCGCGCGCGGCTGCTCCTTCCGGGTTGCGCAAGCCGGACTGATAACGTTCCTCTTCGCTCGGATTTTTCTGCTTGGCCGGGTACATCCGTTCGCCGTCCATTTCGTTGTCCCACCAAGTCAGGCCGAAGTAGGTGGTGAGCATGTTAGTGCCGGGATGCATGTGGCAGACCATGCATTGGCTTGAGGGGATGGAGCGTGTGAAGGCGTGCTTGATCGGATGGCCGGGCTGCGATTTGTCGATGGTCGGATCGACGGTGGCGCTGGTGCCGGAATGGCCGAAGGACGCGAACCGCCCGGAGTGCGCGGGATCGCGATCGTTAGAGTAAATCACGTGACAAGACGAGCAGCCGCTCGCCCGGTAATCGCCCGGATGATCGTTGGTTCCCGGCAAAGACATCACCGGATCGACCAGTCGCGTTTTCTGCAAACCGAGAAACACCGGATCGGTGCGAAGCTCCGTGCCAAAGCCGCGATCGCTCAGCTTGTCGTCGGGCTTGCCAGGCTCGTCCGAGCGCGTGGGATTTCCGACTTCGGCCTTTTTCTCTCCGCCGCGTTCGAAAACGCGCAAGACGTTGCCGGGCTCGGAAGTTTCCCAGCGATTGAGCGGGGTGAGCTCTCGGATTACACCTTTGCTTCGCGTTTCTTCGGAACTGGGGGGCGGAACCGTTGCTATCGCCTGTGGCTTTCCGTCGCGGCCGTAGCTTTCGCCGAAGCGCGTGTTTTTTGTCGGGATGCCGCCATTGTTGTAGAGCGCGGCGTTCCACAGCATTCCGGTGTGCGTCATCATGCTGGTGGAAACGGCGCGCGTTTCGCCGGCATGGCAGCCGACGGCACCGCAGGTTTCCGCGGCAACCCGCAAATCGCCGGGGTTCACGAATTTCACGAACTCGGCGGACTCTTCTAACCACTTGGTGAAAGACCGTTCCGGAAGCGCGCCGCGGTTTCTGAATGCCGGATCGCGCGGCTGGACGTGAGCCTTTTCCTTTGCCGCGAGGTATTCGATCGAGTTTCGCGCCGCGCCGGGCGCAATACCTGCGGACGGATTGCCGCCGTGGCAATCCGTGCAGCCGAGCTGGACCGTCCCGGTCGGGTGCATCGTGGGTTCGTCCATTGGCGAGTGGCAGGTGACACAGCCAGCGGATTTAACGTTCGCTTCCTCGCGAGCTGGATTCGGCCCGGATTCGCCGGGCTCAGGATGCCTTGCCGTTGCTCCGCGCATCCCGCTGGCCAAGAATACCGCCGCGACACAGGTGAACGCGGTGACCAGCAGGCCGCTGCGGGCGGCGGCGTTTGTGAGCCGACGTGGAATGTCACTGCGCATCATCAAAAGACCAGCTTTGCTGAAGCAAACAGCGAAAAAAGCGTCTTGCCGCCGTAGATGTCGCGGAAGCCGTCGCCCGGAGTCAGCATGGCGGTGCCGCCCGTGAGGACGATGTTTTCTGAAAGCGGCGGGCGATACATGACGCCGGCGCCATAGTCCACGCCTATCGTGTGGCGGATGGGCGCTTGAAAGAGAACCAACCCCAGCGGCTCGGTGCGATTGAAACGCAGAAAATTCACGTTGGCGAATCCCCTGAGCTTCGGCGTGATGTCCAGGTCTACGCCGGCGTTGGCAAGAAAAATCCCCGGGTTGACAAAGTTGGCCTGCCCTTCGTCCTTGCTGGCACGCATCGACGGAATCAGGCTGCCGGGTGTGGTGAGCAGCACTCCGGAGCCGGTGAGGCGAAATCCTTCGCGGTTCCAGAAGCTGAACGTGCCCCCCGCGAACGAATCGAGATCGAGGATCGCATCAAAACCCCGAGCCCGGCCGTCACGCGGACGGGCATCGCCGCTGGTGTAGAACGCGGAAACTCGATAGCGCAGCCAATCGCGATCGTAGGAAACCTCGGCGGCAGCGAGCTGGGCATTCACCGTGACTGGGCGGCCGGCGATCGGATTGAATGAGTCTTCGCCGACGGCTTGGTAAAACGCATGCGTGAGGTTGACGCGATGGATATGCCCGCTGCCGAGCCAGCCGACGTAGCCGACGCGCAGGCCGTGTGCGATCGGGCCCGCACCGGGATTTTGGTCGATGACGTTCCCGATGGGCGCCGGCCGGACCAGAAAACCGTTGTCGTCATAATGGACGGTGGCATCGTCCTTGTTCCAGGCAGCGACGAATTCCGCGGTGTAACCGGGAAAGAAGAAATCCTGCAGGTAGACGTTGCCGAGCACCACTTGCTGGTGACGGCGTTCGAAACTGTTTAGGCCGCTGTTGGTGTTCTTTTCAAGAAACTGGAAGTAGGCCGCGTTGTACTCGACTTTGTTGGAATGCAAGTCGCCGAAGATGCGCACGGCGGGCTGCTCATCGACCAACAGAAACCCGCGAAAGTCCGCGTTGAATTGCTGGATGCCGGCGCGCAGGCTGACGAAATCATAGTTCGGTCCGAGATCGTAGAGCTTGACCTCCGCGAAAGCCTCCTGCAAACCGACGTGGGTGTCGAAGCGATTGGTGCCGCTGCGCACGTCGGGGCCGACGATGCCCAGTTCGCGCACGTTCAGGTCGTTGATGCTGATTTCGGGCGTGATGCGAACACGCCAGTCTACCGGCTTGAATGAGGTGTCTCCGTGAAACAGGTCGAAGCTGAAGCGCAATGTCTGGTCCACGAACTCTTGTTCGCCGCGGCCGAAAAATTCCTCGCTTCCGGGACGGGCCGCGCTGACGTTGCTCGGCGAGGGCACGCGGCGCGCGTCGAACACGGTGTCCGCCGTGGCCGTGATGTTCAGAAAAACCTGCTGGCCGAAAAACGAAGGCCAAATCGGCTCATCGCCTTTAAAGCGATTGCGGTTGAACGGGTCGTACCAGCGCGGCTTGGTGTAGAGGTATTCGCCTGGGGCGGGATAGCGGCGATATTCGGGCTGCGGCAGTGCCCAGCGATCGGGGACCGTCGCGAAAACATCGCTCGCCGGCGGCAAACTCTCGGGCGCAGGATTCAAGGCGTAGCCCGCGTCCGAATCCAGCCGATGGCGGAATTCGCGATAACTGCCGGAGGGGAATTCTCCGCTCGCGGCAGGCGCCGGGCCGAGTTCCGGCAAGCGCGGGAGCCGCGAAGGAAGTTCCGCCGGCTCGAGCGGCACCAGCGTGATTTCCAGCGTAAGCACTTCATTGCCGTGCAGCGTCAGGCTGCCCGCCGCGAAATCGGAGAACCCGTCGGCATGAACGTCCAGCAGGTAGTCGCCCGGCGTCAGAGGAAATGCGCGGAACACCCCTTCTCCGCTCGCGCTGATTTGCGTTACCGCGCCGGATCTAACGTTGCGAAGCGTCAACACCGCGCCGCTCGCGGGCGATCCGGCGGCCGCAACAGGCCCCGACTTCACAACGCCCTCAAGCGCGGCGAAGTTTTGCGCTTGTTGACGAGGAAGGCGCACCGGCGCACCCGGCTCGCGCGTTTGCCGCGCTTCCTGGCAACAGCATCCGCGCGCCGGCAGGAGGAAAGAAACAACCAAGCCGCCAAAAAGCAGGAACAACCGCTGCAAGCGGAGATCGTGGCGCGCCGGGCGCGAAAAAAATGTCTGCATTCCGTTAGTCTGAGAGCGTCGCCAGAAGGACAAGCACGTCTAGCTAACAACACGCTCTGCGCCCGAGCAACGTTTTTCCGGACGGAATGAAGACAGACGATAACGGGATTTGCTAGCGCCAGAAGTTCACTGATTGGCTGCACTCCGCCTTGTCAGCGTTGAGCGCAGGTTTCCACTGTGTTACCAACAGAACTGCCGTTTCCATGAAAAACGTCGGAAAACTTCGGCGGCCGTTGCGCTCAGAGCGCTTGCTGGCCAAACGGAAGCGCGTCCTGGCATTCGGCGCGATGCTGGCTCTGGGCGCCGCGGGCGCCCTGGCCTTGCTTTTCGCGGGTTGCGGGGGAGGTGGGAGTGCTTTAACGCCGCCCCCCGCCCCGGCTCCGGCCGTCGCGCCACTCGAAATCGCCGACGTCGAGAAAATCATCAGGGCTGCGGTGAACTCGACGAACCTAGACATGGTGGTTGCGGTCGTAGACCGCGCCGGGTTCGTGCTCGGCGTCTACCGCACGCAAAATGCGCCGGCTTCTGCAATCGGAAATTTCGGGGCTACGGTCGACGCCAACGACCTGGCGGTAGCTCTCGCTCGTACCGGAGCATTCTTCAGCAACGATGAGGCGCCGCTCAGTTCGCGGACGGTTCGCTTCATCAGCGGCATTCACTTTCCCGCGGGAGTGGAAAACCAGCCTCCCGCGGACCTCTACGGAATTGAAAATAGCAATCGCGGATGCACGCTCGTCGACGACCCGGCGTTTGCTAGCCGCATACCCCGATCCTCATCGCTCGGCGGCGGCTTCGGCCTCGGAGTCATCACCGGCAAGAAGGACGTGATGGACTCCCTTCCGAGCATCGTAAATCCGGGCGGAGTGCCGATCTTCTATCAAAACGTGGTCCTCGGCGGAATCGGTGTCGTGACCACGGCGACCAATCTGAATGTCGCGGAGTACGCCGCGTTTGCGGGCGCTTCGACCGAGCGCGGCGCCGCCGGCGACAACTTTGGACCAACGCCGGCAGCGCCGGGCGTGGTGTTTCTGGGGGGCGTGGCGCTGCCCTTTGTGGAGCAGGCCACTCGACCTGCAGGATTCTCGCCCGGCCCGATTGCCGGCAGCGGCTCTTTTCTGGTGGCTCCGGCGAGCAGCCAGGGACAACCGCCGGATGGCGACCTGATCACACCCGGCGCCGGCGCGCTGGGCGGACTAAGCGCTAGCGAGGTGAAAGGAATCCTCGACAACGCCGAAGCCGAAGCAAAACTCACACGCGCTGCCATCCGCCTGCCTTTGGACTCTCGCACGCGCATGGTCATCGCCGTCGCGGACCTTGACGGCACCATCATCGGACTGCGCCGAATGCCGGATTCCACCGTCTTCAGCATCGACGTCGCGGCAACCAAAGCCCGCAACATGGTCTATTTCAACGGATCCGCGCGTCTTGCCTCCGACCTAAATCAGATTCCCATGGGAACCGCCATTACCAACCGCACCATCGGATTCGCCGCGGAACCCCTTTTTCCGCCCGGCATCGACGGCAGCAGCCCAGGCCCGCTGTTCAGCCTGTACACCATGGACGTCGCCAACCCTTGCACGCAAGGCTTCCAGGGCGGCGCACCCAATGACAAAAAAAGCGGCATCGTCTTTTTCCCGGGTAGTGCCGGACTTTATCGCAATGGCGCTCTGGTCGGGGGCCTTGGCGTAAGCGGCGACGGCGTCGACCAGGATGATTTCGTTACCAACGCCGGCACCAAGGGCTTCGAAGCTCCGGCTGCGATTCGCGCGGATCAAGTCCTGATCGACGGCGTTCGCCTGCCCTATTTCAAATTTCCCCGTAATCCGACCGACTAGACGACGCTCTCCGGTGCTATGTCCGCCTATCTTTCTGTAGTTACTTATTCATGACTCGGCCCATTGGAAGATTTCCATTACTCGCACAAAACGACAAAACAGCTATCGGGAAGCACGTATCCATTTTCTATCTACCCGATGACGTTGCGATTGGAAAACCAACCACGGAGCTGACGACGGCCATAAGAGCGGGGCGTTTCAAGGATGATGGCTGGCGAGTTCGCAAAGACGGTTCACAGTAACCCGTTGAATTCGACAAATTCATCGAAGCCGTTCGCCAGCTTGGACTGTACTGGCTGATCGTGAACGAAGCAGCGCCTGCACCCCGGAGAACCTAGTGGCGGCCATTTCACTTCGCGTGTTGTTCGTCGAGGACTTGGAAGACGATGCCGTCGTGCAGGTGCAGCTGCTGCGCCAGGCCGGTTACGAGGTGGCCTACGCGCGCGTACAGTCCGCCGAGGAATTGGCGGACGCGCTCGAAAGGCCCTGGGACATCGTGATTTCCGACTACTCGATGCTCCATTTCAGCGGCACGGAGGCGTTGAAAGTCGTCCGGAAAAAGGGCGTGCACGTTCCCTTCATCTTCGTTTCCGGAACCATAGGCGAGGATGCGGCGGTAGCGGCGCTGAAAGTCGGTGCGCAAGACTACCTGATGAAGACCAACCTCGGCCGCCTGATTCCGTCGGTAGAACGGGAGTTGCGCGAATCGGAAGAACGCAGACAACGCCAACGCCTGCAGGAGCAAGTACATCAGTTGCAGCGCTTTGAAGCCATTGGCCGGCTGGCCGGCGGCGTGGCCCACGATTTCAACAACGTCATCGGGGCCATCATGGGCTGGGCGGAGATCGGCGCCAATGCCGCCTACCCCGGCGGCGACTTGCAGGACAAATTTCTCAAGATTCGCGCGCAGGCGGATCGTGCCTCCGGCCTGACCCGCCAGCTGCTGGCCTTTGCCCGCCGCCAGACGCTGCAGCCGTCTAACACCAACCTGAATGAACTGGCCAAGGAAACCACCAGCCTGCTGCGCAACGTCATCGGCGAGCGCATCGAGATTCATCTGCTGCTCGCGGAGGACCTGCAGGTGATCTGGGCGGACCCGGGACAGGTGGAACAGGTTTTGATGAACTTAAGCCTGAATGCCCGCGACGCCATGCCCGCCGGCGGGCGCCTGTTGGTGGAAACGAAAAATGTCATCGTCGGCGACGACTATCAGAGACTTCACCCCTACGCTGTCCCCGGAAATTACGTTCTTTTGCGGGTCGCCGACAACGGCATGGGCATGGATACCGAGACGCTGACGCACATTTTCGAGCCGTTCTTTACGACAAAAGAGACCGGCCGCGGCACCGGTTTGGGCCTGGCCACCGTCTACGGCATCGTTAAGCAGCACAAGGGCTTCGTTGACGTGGACAGCACGCCGGGCCTGGGAACGGCCTTCCGCGTTTATTTGCCTCTTGGAAACGGTCCGGCCGAAGTAGCTGAAAAACAGACCGTATTCGCCATGCGCGGGGGCTCGGAATGCATACTCATCGCGGAAGACAACGACGACCTGCGGGACGCAGCCCAGGAGATACTGCAAAGTCTCGGATACCGCGTGCTGACGGCCAAGGATGGAGAAGAGGCGGTCCACGTCTTCGAACGACACTCGGACTCCATTGATCTGGTCTTTCTGGATGTTGTCCTGCCGAAACTGAATGGAAGCGAAGCCTACCTGCGAATGATCAACCGCAGGCCGGGCCTTCCCGCGCTCTTCACGACGGGCTACGCCTCTGAACTGAGCCTGGTGTCGCTTGCTGCTCGCGAAAAAGCCACCGTCCTAGAGAAGCCCTACGGATCGCAATACCTCGCGCAAAAGCTGCGTGAAAAACTGGATAAAAAGAAGGTCCGCTGAGCCGTTCAAGAGAGCCGGCGAATCGCTCTTCGGCAACCGGTCCTCGCGGTGTTATCCTCTGGCCACCTCTTGGTCCGCAGTCAAACCTCAGGAGGTTCGATGTCTGGTTTTATGGCCCGGGCGCAATGGGACGCAGAACTCTATGACGCGAAGCACGCTTTTGTTTGGGAGAAAGCTCGCGGCCTCCTCGACTGGCTAGCGCCGGGCAACGGAGAGCGCATTCTCGACCTCGGCTGTGGGACCGGGCAGCTTGCCGCGGAGATTGCCGCGCGCGGAGCGCACGTTACTGGCGTCGACCGGTCCCCGGAAATGGTGGCTGAGGCCAGGAAGAAATTCCCGGCGCTGCGCTTTGTCGTCGGCGATGCCCGCGCTCTGCCGTTCGGCGAGGCATTTGACGCCGTCTTTTCCAATGCCGCGTTGCATTGGATCCCGGAGGCCTTGCCGGTGGTCCAAGGAATTTCGCGCGCATTAAAGCCCGGCGGCCGATTCGTAGCGGAATTTGGCGGCAAGGGGAATGTCGAGAGCGTCGTCGCCGCCATGGAATACGGGCTTGAAGCGCTCGACCTGCCGCGCCACGGCGCAAATCCCTGGTACAACCCGAGCATCGCCGAATATTCCGCTCTTCTTGAGAAGCACGGACTCGAAGTCCGCCAGGCGAGCCTGTTTCACCGCCCGACCCGACTGGAAGACGGCAAGAACGGCCTGGCCACGTGGGTCAGGATGTTCGGCGATTCTTTCCTCAAACGAGTACCGCAAGCCCGACGCCCGGACTACCTGCGCGCGGTGGAAGCCGCCGGCAAGCCCACTCTATGGAAATCCGACGCCTGGGAGCTCGACTATCGCCGCCTCCGGTTGGCCGCCTGGAAGACGGTTTCGCCGGGTCCCGTAGTGGCCGTGAAAATCCCGCCACAATCTGTTGGGTAGCCCTTTACACCCTGGCACCCCCGTGCTAGATTGTTGACCCGTACCGCCATCCAAAAATGCCACCTGAAAAGGTGGCAGCGCCAGGCGGCTGGGCCTCTGACTGAGAACCTGCCAAACGTGTGTCTGTTCAATGACTTACCGGTCTTGACAGACAGCTTTCACTGCACGCGCGGTGCGAGCCTCGCGAGAAGAAACCCTCCATCGGGCAACGCTGAGTCGTCTCTCTTCGCGCTGGTGTGTTTGGCCCCTTGCCGTCCCTCATGCAAGGCGCGATTGTTTTGAGCGACCAAAGGGGACAACTTGCTTAAACTCCGCAAAGTCGAAATCACCGGTTTTAAGTCGTTCTGTGAACGCACCGTCGTGACTTTCAGCGGCACCGGTACGACCTGCATCGTAGGCCCAAATGGCTGCGGCAAATCCAATGTGGTAGACGCTATCAGCTGGGTCCTCGGCGAACAAAGCCACAAGTCTCTCCGCGCCGGCCGCATGAGCGATTGCATTTTTAACGGTACGGTAAAGCGTCCGCCGATGGGCTTGGCGGAGGTCACGATTACTCTGGAAGACCCGGAGCTGGCCGAAGCGGCTCGTTTCGTCATGGAATCGGGCGCGGCCGAGGGACAAGCCGCCCCGCTCGCAGAAGCGACCTGGCCCGAACAAAACGAGACTTTGGCAGACGTCCCCGCTGAACCGCAGACCGAAACCGTCCCGGAGGGAGTCCCCTCCGCCGCTCCTTCTTCGGAGGAATCTGAATCCGTCGCTTCCGGCGGCGAGGGCCAGCCTGAATTTTTGAAGGGCAAACGCAAGAAAAAGTCGGAAAAGCCGGTGCTGGTCACCAAGCCGGGCGAGGTGGTGGTCAGCCGCCGCCTCTACCGCAGCGGGCAAAGCGAATACTTGATCAACGGCCGCGTGGCCCGTCTACGCGACATTCAGGACATGTTTATGGGCGTCGGCTTGGGCCCCGACTCCTACGCCATTATCGAGCAGGGCCGTATCGGGCAGATCCTCTCGACCAAGCCGATGGAACGCCGTGCCATCATCGAAGAAGCCGCCGGCGTCACCAAGTTCAAGACCAAAAAGCGGCTGGCCGAAGCCAAGCTCGAGTCGTCCAAGGTCAACCTCTCGCGCGTCAACGACATCGTGGTCGAAGTCGAAAAGCAGCTGGGCTCGCTGAAGCGCCAGGCAGCCAAGGCGCGCCGCTACTCGGAGATTCGCGAGGAGATGCGCGGCATCGTCCGCCAGATGCTGGCGGGCAAGGCACGCGAACTCGAATCCGAAGCCGAACGCATCGCAAGACAGCTCGAGGAATCCGGCGCTGTCGAAGCGCTACGCGCTAAAGCCATCCAGCAAGGCGAAGGCGAGCAGGATCGCCTCAGCCAGCGCAATTACGAACTCGACACCGAGATTCGCCAGAATCAGAACCAATTGAATCTCACCGCCCTCGAGGCGGACCGCGCGGAAAACAAGATCGCATTCAACACCCAGCGCTCGGCCGAGCTCGAAGGACGCAGCGCGCAACTTTCTTCCGACCTCAGCGCCGTTGCCGCCCAGACCGCGGATTGGGAGACTCGCGACGCCTCACAAAAACAAACGGTGACCATGCTGCGCGAAGAGGCCACGGGCCTGGCTTCGCGCGTCATTGAACTTCAGCTGCAGGCGCAAACGCGCATGGCCGAGATTTCGGACTGCGAAACCCGCATCGAAGCGCTGCGCAAAGCCGCTTCCCAGGCCGGTGAAAGCTTGCTGCGCCTGCACGGCGAACAAAAACAGGCCGAAGAATCCCTGCTGCACCAGAGCGAAGCGCTGCGCAAAGCCGAAGCCAGCGAACACGAACTGCTCGAGCTTTCCATTCGCTTGCGCGGCGATGCCGAAGATGCGGCGCATGTCCTGGAATCGGCCAACGGCCAGCTCAACTCCCTCAAGCAGCAGGGCATCGAATTCCAATCGAAGCTCCATGCCTTGCGCGCGGAACGCGCCGAGCGCGCCAAGGAAACGGAAACCTTGCGCGATTCGCTGGCCGGCGTTCGCGCCCGTCACGCCACGCTCACGCAGATTCTGAACGACCGCTCCTACACCGCCGACGCCGTGCAAAAGCTCTTTGCGGCCAACGAGCGCGGCGGCGGACACGATTTCCGCGCGGTCGGCGTCCTGGCCGATTACGCTGAAGTTCCCGAACAACACGAAGGAGCCATTGAGCAGTATCTTCGCGACGAACTCGAATACGTGGTGGTGGAAACGTTCGACCACGCCCGTGCCGGTGTCTCCCTTCTGCGCGACGAAGTCGGCGGCCGCGCCACTTTCTTTGTCGACTCCACCAAAAACCTCCGCGTGGACGAATACGAACCCATCATCCCCTTCCGCATGGAGGAAGGTGTTTTCGCCCGCATGGACAAGCTCGTCGAATTCCGCGATCCGCTGGGCGCCGCGGCAAAGCAGTTCCTCCCGCGCCTTCGCGCCGCTTATTTGACCGACAGCGCCTCCGCGGCAGAGAAGCTCGCGCGCGAAAATCCGCAATACGCTTTCGTCACCCCCGACGGTACCTGCTATCAGGGCCGCATGGTCACCGGCGGCCGCCCCGACGAAGCCGGCCCTCTGGGCATGAAGCGCGAACTGCGCGCCCTCGACGCCGAGGTCGCGGCACTCGAACTCCGCATGGGCGAAATGCAGTCCGAAATGGAACGCATCGCCGGCGAACTCGCAGAAACCGAATCGGCTTTGGAAATCATTGTCGCCCGCCAGCGCGATGCCGAGCGTGAAGTGATCAACGCAACGCACAAGCACCAGCAAACGCAAAGCGAACTCGCGCGGCTCGGCCTGGAGCTCACCGTCTGCCAGAACGAAGTGCAGCAACTGCGCCGCAATGTCGCCGACGTCCGCGGGCGCGCCGAGCGCGCAAAGGCGGAGCATGAAACCGCCACTTTGAGCCGGGCTGAAGCTGAGGCCGAAAGCGCGCGGCAGGGCGAATCGCTGGCGGCCCTGCGCAATTCCGTTCAGTCCGAGCAGGACGAGCTCGCCGCCGGCCGCGCCGAAATGGCCGCGCGCCAGGAGCGTCTGGCCGCCGCCGAACAAGTCGCAGCGCATCTCGAACAGGAGCGAGCCGAGCTTTACCGCCGCGAGGCCGCGCTAGGCCAGCAGCGCTCGGCCATCAAGGAAGAAGCCAATCTGCTGCTGGTGCAAACCGAAGAGCTCGGCCGCCAGCTGGAAGCGCTGCGTGCCGAAAAATCGCGCCTGAGCACCCGCCAGGCCGAGCTCGAGCAGGAATGGGAAGAAGGCCGCACGCGCCTTACGCAGATGGAAGACCACCTGCGCAGCGATCGCCAATCGCTGCAGCAGCTTCGCGAACAACGCGGCCAGGCCGAAATCGAGCGCGCCAGAAACGACAGCGATCGCCAACACCTGCGGGAAACCTGCATGAGCGAGGTCAATGCGCAACCGGAGGATCTGATCGCCAGCGAAGTCGTCTTCATGTCGGGCGAAGAGCTGGCCGCGGCGGAAGCCAGCTACCGCGAGATGAAACAGCGCATCGAGAACATGGGCGCGGTCAACATGATGGCGCTCGAAGAGTTCAACGAGTGCGAGCAGCGCTTTACCTTCCTCACTCGCGAACGCGACGACTTGCTGCAATCTATCGCCGACACCCAGCAGGCGATTGCGGAACTCGATCAAATCTCGAAAGACAAGTTCGAACAGGCGTTCAACGCGATCAACGCCAACTTCAGCACCGCTTTCCATGCCATCTTCGGCGGCGGCATGGCCGAGATGCGCCTTACCGAGGCCGACAGCTCGGGCGACGCCGGAATCGACGTTGTGGCTTCGCCTCCGGGCAAGCGACTGCAGAACGTTCTCCTGCTCTCGGGCGGAGAAAAGGCCATGACCGCGCTGGCCTTGCTGATCGCCATCTTCCGCTATCAGCCGAGCCCGTTCTGCATCCTGGACGAAGTCGACGCGCCTCTCGACGAAGCCAACGTCGGCCGTTTCACCCGCATGATCGGCGAAATGAGCGCGCAGACTCAATTCATCGTGGTCACCCACAATCGCAAGACCATGGAGACCGGCAGCGTCCTCTACGGCGTCACCATGCAGGAACCCGGCGTCTCGAAAATCGTCAGCGTGCGCTGGGAAGACGAAGAATCCACGGCTCCTTCACAGCGCAAGTCCGCCGCAGCTGCCACCGCCGCTTGACGAGGCCCGGGCGGATTTTCTAGCTCCCGCCGAGGAAGCTGACATCCGCGGGGGCCATAATCGCCGCCGCGTCGCGTCGTTCTCCGCCCTCGACTTTTGCAGCGAGGAGAATGCAAAAGCGATCGGCCAAAAACACTGCCTCGGATGTCCCTGCTCCTGGTTGGCAAAGTCCGCGACGATTGGCGGCCCTTGCCGCAAACGGCCCGCGACCAGGTCGGGTTCGCGAATCTGTGCGCAAGCGGAGGACTCCTGACGGCAGACGCATGCGAGCTGCAGCGGAAGAAATCTCAGGAGAGCTGCGTTTATTGGCATCTCCCATTCATTCCGTCGAAAGACAATACCGTGAACCGTGGAACTCTTTGTCGACAACCTTTTCCAACAAAAATCCACCGGCGTTCTCTTTGACTTCACGGCTCGCTGCGCTACAATCCTCGCTCTTCGTTCAGGGGAATCGTGCTTTGTCGTCAGCTCCCACAATGGCTGCTCTCCGCGAAATCAACTTTCCCGGACTCACTCCCTCCGCGCGCGGCAAGGTTAGAGACATCTTCGATCTGGGTGAGCAGCTGCTGATCGTCGCGACCGACCGCCTTTCCGCTTTCGATGTGGTCATGCCGACGCCCATCCCCGACAAGGGCAGAGTTCTCACGCAACTTTCCCTGTTCTGGTTTGATCTGCTGAAGGATGTCATTCCGAACCACGTGGTAAGCGCGGACGGCTTTCCTACTCCTTTTGACGCCTATCGCGAGCAACTTGCCGGCCGCTCCATGCTCGTCCGCAAGACCAATCCGCTTCCCATCGAATGCGTGGTACGCGGTTATCTCAGCGGTTCCGGCTGGAAGGAATACGCCGCAACAGGAAAAGTCTGCGGCATCGCTCTGCCGCCGGGCCTGCGCGAGTCCGACCAGCTTCCGGAACCGATTTTCACGCCCGCCACCAAGGCCGCCACGGGCCACGACGAAAATATCTCGTTCGACCACGCCGCCTATCTGGTCGGCCGCCCTCTGGCCGAAAAGGTGCGTGCGGTCAGTCTGGAAATCTACCATCGTGCCAGAAGCCATGCCGCCGTCCGCGGCGTCCTCGTTGCCGACAGCAAATTCGAGTTTGGCCAGATCAAGAATGAGCTCATCTGGATCGACGAAGCTCTTACGCCGGACTCTTCACGCTTCTGGCCCGCTTCCCGATACCAGCCGGGCGGTCCTCAGCCTTCTTTCGACAAACAGTTTGTTCGCGACTATCTGGAGAGGATCCGGTGGCCCAAAACTCCGCCGGGCCCCGAACTGCCCGCCGACGTGGTCGGGGCAACCCGTGCCAAGTATCGGGAAGCCTATCGCCTCCTGGTCGGCCACGAGTTGAACTAGCCGGCCGGCCCTCGGAAAAAATTTCTACTGCGCGGAGCGTAAATCGTGAAGGACCAATTGGAAGGGCTTGTGACGCAGATGGTCGACCGGGGAATCCTCTTCGACGAGGCCATCGGCGAGTTTGAGAAACGGTTCATCAAGCGCACACTCGAACGGGCCGACGGCAATCAATGCCGCGCCGCCAAGATGCTGGGCATTCACCGCAACACCCTCAGCCGCAAAATGTGCGAATACAAGCTCGACCACCACGGCTCGCGCAAACGCTAGCGGCGATCGCGGCTGCCGTCTGCGCCAAGCAAAAAAGGCTCTTCAGGTGATTCCTGAAGAGCCCTTTTTGTCAGGTGACGGTTTGCGGCTTAAGGCTTTTTCGGAGCGGGCCGGCGCACCGGCGGTTTCTTGGTCGGTGCTTTTTCCTGCGGGAGGTCTTCCGCGTTCACCTTGGCCTTATCCCAATGCAGCATGAACGCCGGGTCCGGATCGTAGGCCACCAGCGTGCCGGTAAAGCGCGGCGCCGGCGTGTCGTCCTTGTTCAGCTTTCCCGCCTCCGGCTGTCCCAGAACCTTCACGTCCATGTTGGGTGTGGACGCGGCCTCAAATTCTGCCTGGTTGGTGACAAACGCCATCTTCAAAACGACCGGGTCCGTGGGCGTCGCACCGGGAGTGACTTCCATGAGCTTACCGGGCACATCCGGGAACTCCAACCCGCAGGAGGCCAGCCACGTCACCTTCCCCTTGTCGCCTCCCGCCTTCAGATCCGCGATCACCGAAGCGATGGTCATGTCCTTCCGTGCTGCGTCCAGGTCGGCGGCGCTCGGAATCTTGTAAGTCTCCGGACGTTGCGGGGCGCTTCCCGCCAGCTGCAGCAGTTCGTTGAACTCCGCGTCTATCAGGTTGTCGCAAGCCGCCTGCTGATAGTTTACGATCAGCTTTCGCAGATAGGTCTTCAGCTGGGTCACCTGCTGCTGCGTGGCACCCTTTGAGGTGATGGCCCGCGCGACGTACCAGAAGCCGTCGAGATTTTGCGGCGGCGTCATTGCCAAGTAGGCGCGCCCGAGGTTGTAGTCGGTGATGGCGTCGTCGGGATTCAGCTCGAGAACGCCTTTGTAGTATTTCACGGCGCTCGCATAATCCTTGCTGACCATCGAAGCTTGCGCGGCCGCGCCGTTGAAATAGATGGCGCCGGTCTTCTTCTGCCCGTCAAATGTCTTTTCGTCCATCGCGTCCGGCTTTTTCAGCTCCGGGATCAGTTTCAAGCCCGCTTCGGCCCCGGCAATCGCTCCTTTGGCCTGCGCCACCTGTTCGCCTGCCGCCAGGCTGTAAAATGCCGTAGAGCGCGCATACAGCGCTCCGTACTTGTCATTCGCGCTGACCTTGTCGCCGAGGGCCACGGTCTTGTCCGCGTACTCGATCACTTTTGCCCAATTCTTGAGCTGCCCGTACGACTGGTAATAGAGCGGGTACACGTAGATCAGCAGCGCCGAGTTGGGATACTTCGAGACGAAATCGTCCAGGCACTTTACCTGGCTCGAAGGAACCTTGTCGTTAAAACAAGCCTGTTCCGCATTGTATTCGGGCATGGTATACGGCTGCTTGCCGGCGTCCTGACCGGCCGGCGCCTGGACCGCTGCGGAGCCGCCCAACACCCAACACAACGACGCGGAAACCGCCAGCCCCGCAATTCGTCTCATTCGGTTCATTCCCATTCTCCTCACTCAAACTTCAGATCTTGAAAATTGATTTAAATTCCGGCCAAGCAAATTGCCGGCAACTGCGTAGAAAATGGCGCGGGCCGAACTTTCCGTCCCGTTTGAAATCCTTGGGATTATAGGTAAACGCCCGCGCCCATCGCAAGCAGTTCCGATACCCTGCGTGTCCGCACGCAAGCCGGAATGTTCGCACAAAGCTCGCAGGGTTTTTCGCCAGAGGCGTGCCGATCTGAAAATCGCGCTGTGTATCCTGACCTGTCTTCATCGAAGCGGGCGCTCGGGGAACCCGTAGATCCGGCCGTGCGTACCCGGAACCTGTTTCTGCGGAGGCTCTTGAGATTATGATGATCTGGAGACAAAAAACGTGGCCTGAGGAAGGCGGAATTCACATGGACCGCATTCAGGAAAACACTCCCCATCCCGACCAGCCGCTTTCCGGCAAAGTCGCGCTGGTCACCGGCGGCAACCGCGGTATTGGCAAGGCCATCGCTCTGCGTCTGGGCGAGCTCGGGGCCGCCGTCGCCATCTGCGGCCGCGACAGTTCCGCGCTCCGTAAGGCTTCGGCCGAACTTCTCGCGCTCGGCATTCGCGTTCATTCCCAGCAAGCCGACGTCACCCGGGCCGGCGATGTCGCGGGCCTGGTCGCACAGACCGAAGCCGCTTTGGGTCCCATCTCCATCCTCGTCAACAACGCCGGCATGGGCCTGTTCGGCCCGGTTCACGAAAAATCCGAGGCAGACTGGGACACTCTGCTTGACACCAATCTCAAAAGCGTGTTCCTGGTCTCCCGCGCCGTTATCCCCGGCATGATCGAGCAAAAATCGGGCGATATCATCAACATCTCGTCCCTTGCCGGCAAAAACGCCTTCGCCGGCGGTGGACTCTATTGCGCTTCCAAATGGGCGCTGCAAGGCTTGAGCGGCTGCATGGCCGAAGACCTCCGCGGCTTTGGCATCCGCGTCAGTACCGTGTGTCCCGGCAGCGTGGCCACGGAATTTTCCGGCCGCGGCCCGAAAGACCCGTCGAAAGTCCTCAGCGCCGGCGATGTAGCTCATGCCGTCGCCATGATCGCCAGCCAGGGCCCGCAGAGTTTCCTGAGCGAAGTCCACCTGCGCCCGGTCCGAAAGCCCTAAGCCTTCTGCGGGGGGACGGCCACAGCGGTCTCTAACCCCGCCACGCGCATGATTATTTCCTCTTGACAATAGTCGTTGTCACGACTATATTGTCGACTGTGAAGCCCGCAAAATCTGCCAAGCCGTTCACGCCAAGCCTGGAAGCCAAGCTGTTTGTGGCGCTGCTTCGCCTTTCCGATCGTCTGGCGCAGGACGCCGACCTGCTCATCAAGTCCTACGGCCTCACTGGCACGCAATACAACGTCCTGCGCATCCTGCGCGGCGCGGGCCCCGACGGCCTTCCCTGCAAGGTCATCGGCAATCGCATGATCTCTCGCGACCCGGACATGACCCGCCTTCTCGACCGCATGGAAAAGCGCCAGCTCATCACGCGCGAGCGCCAGAGCGAAGACCGTCGCGTGATCAAGACCCGCATCACCCCGACCGGTCTCGAAATCCTCAAAAAACTTGACGGCCCGGTGGACGAACTCCACAAAAAGCAGTTTCGACACCTCCCGGTGGCGAAGTTGAAAGCTCTTGCCGAAGCCATCGAGGAGGCGTTTCCGGCCGTCGCACCCCAATAGCATGGCGCGCCATCGAAGGTTTCCGGTTACCCAAGAAAAAAGACCAAGTCCGGGTTTCAACGACTCCCGGTCCCTCGAAAAGGAGAAACACATGGGCCAATCATCGAACGTTCCGTCCCGCAAGACCGGTTTGGCAAAGCTCGCACTCTACTCCGCGCTCGCGGCGGTGGTGGCGTTGCCCGCCTCCGCGGCCACCACTACCTGGCAGATCGATCCCGCGCACACCGCCGCCGGCTTCGCCGTACGGCACCTCATGATTTCGACCGTGCGCGGCCAGTTCAAGGGAGTGAACGGCGCAGTGGTGTGGGACGATCAGGACATCAGCAAGTCCATGATCGACGTCACCATCGACGCCAAGACCGTCGATACCAGCGAACCCAAGCGCGACGAAGATCTCCGCAGCGAAAGGTTCTTCGACACCGCCAAATACCCCACCATTACCTTCAAGTCCAAAAAGATTGAGAGCGTCTCGGCCGGCAAGCTCAAAGTCACCGGAGACCTGACCATTCACGGCGTGAGCAAGGAAGTGGTTCTCGACGTAGAGGGCCCGTCCAATCCCCTGAAAGATCCCTGGGGCAACACCCGGGTCGCCGCCAGCGCCACCACGAAAGTCAACCGCCAGGACTATGGCGTGAAGTGGAACGCCAACATCGACGGCGGCGGCGTGGTGGTCGGCGACGACGTCAACATCACCATCGACCTGGAAATGATCAAGAAAGCCGCGAAGTAGCATCGGGCCGTTGTTCCGGGGGCGCAGCGTAGCTGCGCCTTTCAGGCACCCGAGTTCCCGGCTTGCAACTCCCGTCCCTCCCGTGAATCCAATTTGCACCTGGAGAAAGCAATGAAAAATCCCGCACCTGCCGAATTCCCGATCCACGAGCTCATCGCCAATCGCTGGAGCCCGCGCGCCTTTGCCGACAAGCACGTCGCGCCCGAAACGTTGCGCAGCCTTTTCGAAGCCGCCCGCTGGGCCCCCTCGAGCAGCAACGAGCAACCGTGGTCGTTCATCGTGGCGGTACGCAGCGATGCGGGAAATTTCGAAAAAGCCCTTCAACCGCTGGTTGAATTCAACGTCAACTGGGCCAGGCACGCCGCCGTTCTCGGCTTCGCCGTCTGTGAACTGGCCTTTGCCAAGAACCAGGCGCCCAACCGCAACGCTCAATATGACACCGGCGCGGCCATGGCCCTTCTCTCGATCGAAGCCACCGCCCGCGGGCTCTTCGTTCATCAAATGGCCGGCTTCGACCCCGATACCGCGCGGGAAGTCTTCGGCATCCCCGCCGGCTTCGAGGCCATTGCCGCCTTCGCCATCGGCTATGCGGGCGACGCAAACTCTCTTCCCCAACCACTGCGCGACCGTGAAGTCGCTCCGCGTTCCCGCAAACCCATACGCGACTTTGTCATCACCGGCGAGTGGGGGCACCCGGCTCCCTTCGTCTCCCCCTCCGGGGAGCACGTGCGGCGGTAGCCTGCAGGCTGGCCCGCGCTGCCTTTGCCCCTACCTTGATTGTCAAGCTTCGACTGTCGGCCCGTTCTCTGCTACTCTGTTTCTTGCTTTTCTTTCCGAGGACCTTCCCCGGCTCGATGCATCGCACCCTCGAATTTCTCATCAAGCACGGCTACGCCGTTTTGTTGGCATGGGTTTTCGCCGAACAGCTTGGCGTGCCCGTCCCATCGCTGCCCGTGGTGCTCGCCGCCGGCGCTCTGGCCGGAGTAGGCCGCCTCAGTTTCTGGGGTTCGCTCGCTCTGATCACCCTGGCCTCGATATTGGCCGACTCGATCTGGTTTCTTCTCGGCAAGTTCAAAGGCATTCGCATTCTCCAGTTGCTGTGCAAGATCTCGCTCGAGCCTGACTCCTGCGTCCGCCGCACGGAAGGCCTCTTCGCCAAGCAAGGCGCTCGCTCTCTGCTGCTCGCCAAGTTCGTTCCCGGACTGAACACCGTCGCCCCGCCGCTCGCCGGCATCTTCCACATGCGCGCCCGCAAGTTCCTCCTGTTCGACGCGATGGGAGCGCTGCTGTGGGGTCTCAGCATCCTCGGCACCGGCTACGTCTTCAGCGAACAGATCGAGTCCATCGCCGAATACGCCGAACGACTTGGCAGTTGGCTCGCCGTCCTGCTCATCGGAGCCCTGGCAGCCTACATCCTTCGCAAGTGGCACGCGCGGCGCAAATTCCTCCGCGACCTGCGCATCGCCCGCATCACTCCCGAGGAGCTCAAGTCCAAGCTCGATTCGGGCGAGCCGATTGTCATCGTCGATCTGCGCCATTCCATCGATTTCGAAGCCGACCCGGAAACCATCCCGGGCGCCTTTCACATTGACGCCCAGGAGCTCGAAGAGCACAGCGACCGTCTTCCGCACGACCGCGAAGTCGTCCTCTACTGTACTTGACCGAACGAAGCCTCCAGCGCCCGTGTGGCGCTGCTCCTCAGACGGCAAGGCATCACCCGCATTCGCCCTCTGCAGGGCGGACTCGACGCCTGGCGCAACCTCGGCTATCCCATGGAAAATGTAGAGCCCGTTCTAACCGCGACCGTGCCCGCACCCTCTTCCGACTGATCTCTTTTTCTGCCTCCACCCGCCGGCAACGTTTAACTGCGCTTCCCGGGGCGCTCGCACAGCGATCTGCCCGAAGCGCCTCTCCCGCCGTTTTTTTTCCCGTTCTTTTCACTTGCAATCCACAAGCAAAACCGGCCACACTGACTCTGGCGCCGGCAAGGAGGTCTGATGACCACGCCAAAGGCTTCTCTCAACCTCACGACCACGCCAGAAACCGTCACCTGGCCGGAAACCCATTACGTCTACATCGAAAAAACTGGCCCGTTTCAAAACACTGCGCCGCAGGCCTGGGAGGAACTGCAAAAGGTCATCCCGCAAATCTGCGAGCACAACCAAGTCACCGCCTACACCAGCCTCTATAAAGTAGGACCACAGATCTATCGCGCCGGCGTCGGGATTGCCGCCGAGCCCAAAAATCTCCCCGCCGGCCTCCAGTACACCAAATTCCCCGGTGGCAAATACGCCCGCTTCACCCTCACCGGCCCCTACAGCAATCTCCCCGAAGCCAGCGGCCGTGTCTTTGCAATGGTCAAAGACCAGAAACTCCCGGTGCGCGACGACTTCAACATCGAAAACTACGTCAACGATCCCCGCACGACGCCCGCCTCCGACCTGGTCACGCAGATCCTCATCGCCGTCCGTTAGATTCGCGTCGCGCCGCCCAGCCGGCGAAGATAGACCACAGCTGAGGGAACGGATTTCCGCCGTTTGCCTTCGCCGCTCACTCGCCGAGAGTTGCGATCTCGAGCCCCCGCAGCCGCTCTGGACTTACGATGATATCGACTTCACGAATCTTCCCGTCCGCGATCGTGAACCGCAGCACGCGCTCCAAGCGCCCACCGGGAGCAAGAATGATCCCCACGGCACCGTCCACCAGCGCCAGCTGCATAAATCTGCCCCACTGCGCGATCGGGAATCGCGCCTGATACGCCAGCGCACCCTTGGCCCAGTTCCGCGCCCCGCGAATCTCGCGCACGCCCGCTGGGCTCTCGGCTCGCACCAGCACATCCTGATCGAGCACCGCGATCATCCCTTCAAAGTCTCCCGCGCGCAGCGCGGCCACAAACGCATCAACGACCTCGCGCTGCGCGGAAATGCCCGTGCTCGGAACCCTGTCGGCACCTTGCACTCGCCGCCGCGCTCGGCTCGCCAGTTGTCTCGTCGCATCTTCCGACCGTCCCACAATCGGCGCAATCTCGTCGAACGGCACCGCAAACATGTCATGCAGCACAAATGCCAGCCGCTCCGGCGGAGCCAGCGTGTCCAGCACCACCAGCAGCGCCAGGCCAACCGACTCCGCCAGAATCGCTTCCTGCTCCGGATCGCTTCCGGCCTTTCTCTCGGTGGCGGTCTCGGCCGGGACCGGCTCCGGGCCCTCTTCCTCAAGCGGCTCTTCCGCTTTGGCTTTGCGCGACCGCAGCATGTCCAGACTCACGCGGGCCACCACCGTCGTCAGCCATCCCGCGAGATTCTGCACCTTGCTGGTATCCGATCGGCTCAGCCGCAGCCACGCCTCCTGCACGGCATCGTCGGCTTCGCTGAGCGAACCCAGCATGCGGTAAGCCACTCCGCGCAGATGTCCCCGGTTGGCCTCAAACTGCTCCGCCATCCATTCATTCCCGCTCATTGCTGCAATCCTCCGGGGCCGACGGTCACATTCGCTCAGTTTGCTCCGTCATGGTGATGACGATGAAAACCCGGTCTTTGTGACACGAGTGCCACGCCAAAAGGAGGACCAAGTCATGCAAGCTCGAATCCAGAATCCAGCGATGTTTTTGTCGGAGGCCATGCCGCATTTGCAGGCCCTGGCCAAATCCACGGACCACGCGGGCGTACCGGCCGAGACTCTAGCCCTCGCGCACCTGCGCGCGAGCCAGATCAATGGCTGCGGCGTCTGCGTGGATATGGCCTTTCGCTACAAGAAGCCCGAGGAAGCCACCGAGCGGCTCTTCGCCGTCTCGGCCTGGCGCGACACGCCGTATTTCACCGACGCCGAACGAGCCGCCCTCGCTCTCACCGAAGCCGTTACGCGCCTAGCCGACCGCTCCGATCCGGTTCCCGACGAGGTGTGGAACGAAGCCAAGCGCCACTACAACGATCCTCAGCTGGCCGCCATCCTCCTGCACGTGGCGGTGACCAACGTCTGGAACCGCCTCAACGTCGCCACAAGACAAATCGCCGGCGAATGGGCCAAATCGGCCGACGCCAAGAAATGGGTAGACAAAGCGCACTCCGCGGCGCGCTAACGGGCCGGCCGGCGAGGAAATGGGGCGCGGCAGGAACGACTTTGAGCGTCGCGCTCCGGCCGACAGCTAGTTTCCTGGGCCAGCAAACAGCAGCAGATTTCCATCCGGATCCTTGACCACGAAATTCTTGGCGCCCCAAGGCTGCTTTTTCAGTTTCTGGTGAAAGATAGTGCCGGCCGATTAAAACTCGGTAAACAGCAGTTTGATCTCGTCCGCCGTGCTGACCGTCATAGATGCCGCCAGCAGCCCATCGCGATCGCGGACCGCCGAATCGACTACCGGCCCCCCGGCCCACCTCTCGACCCGCCTGAGGTTGAGGCGTGCCCCGTCGCGCCCCACCTGAGCATAGTAGGGAGGGTCGCCGTAACTGAATACCAGCGAAAAGCCCAACTTTTCCCGGAAAAACTGGCATGACCTTTTGATATCTGCGACAAAAAGTTGCGGCTCGGCATCGATAATCGTCGCTTTGCATGGCGGCGATTCTAGCTTGCGCGGCGTGGCGGACAGTCCCGCTTTCAGAGCGCTCCAACTACCGAAGCCGTGCTGTCTTGCGATCATTTCCTGTGCGTCGCTCAGTTTGAAGTTCGCCAGAAGAATCTCCGAATCTTGCACATTCGCAAAACGAGGCATAAGCCGGCGAATCTGCGCGGCCACGGGATGGTACCGTTCGCGATGCCACCGCAACAGGAGCTTGGCTTGCTTTTTGAGGTTCTCGAGATTGGGCATGCAGGCCTCCACGATGAGTTCGGGTAGGTGGGCATTGCCCTTCGGCCGTGCGCCGATGCACCCTACATGCGCCGGTTTGTATCTGTCCGTGTGTCGACGGCTGTCAATGACGAGCGCGGCTGGGTCGTACGCCCTGCGCGCCTACACATGAGACTCGCACGCTACCTTTTCCGATAGATCGAGGGTTCGGCCCGGTCCCAGGCGGATCGTCCAACGAAGCTCCCTGCGGACCGGAACCGTGATGATTTCTTCCCAGGCGGACTACACCCGTCGCTGTCGAGGTGCCCTGTCGCCAGACCACGGCTGCCTCGGTCAGCCTCATCGTTCTCCTCGGAGCGCAGCTATGCCCAAGCGCAGCCCGGTTCCAATTGCGGGAAAATTCCGAGACCCAGTCCAGTCCTAGGACTGGCCAGCCGGTCTGAACTCGGGCCAGTAAGCACTCTATTCCGAGTCCTTCACCGCGTTCAAGCAACGGCCGACCAGGCGGGCAACCGGCCAGGTCTGCAAACGGGGCGCTTGGCCACCTGTAAGCCTTTTGTCATCAATAACTCAAAAGGTCGTGGGCAAGGAATACTGCCAAAAATGCGTGGCGAGAAAGCAGGACTTTAGTTCCATCGACGCCGCCAAAGGGGGCCCCTATGCTCTGGAGCAGTCTTTTGGACCAGAGAGCCATGGGCACTTCGACCGAGACTGACCGGCAGCCAACAAACTACGTCATCGCCCGGCGCTTCCGGCGCATTACACTGCCCAAGGGAATGTTGGTCGCCTGGTATGGCGGTGGCGACCAGCGGGTCTCGCGGGTAAAAACGCTCGGCATGGGCGGTCTTTTCGTGGCCGAGCCCAACGCACCGGTTGTCGGAAGCATTCTTCGGCTCAGCTTTGAAGTCCCGGGCGGCAGCGTCCACGTCGAAGCAATCGTCCGCAACGTGACCCCCGGTGAAGGCATGGGCCTCGAGTTCACGAAACTCAACACTCGCGACCGCGTCTTGATGGAGATTCTGCTCCGGCGCCTGCTGGCTTGATCCCCGCCTATTGGGCGCCGGTCGGGGTTGTAGCCCGGACCGAGCTTCCGATCCATAGCAATTACAGCAAACGAGAAAGGGGACGCAGCAAGCCGCGCCCCCTCGATTCTGTTCTCGCCTTAGGCCGCGGGAACCGCAGCCGGGCGTGAAACATGTTACCGGCCGAAGCGGTACACAATGCCGCTCTGGATCCGGAAGTTGTTCTGGCCTTCACCGCCGAAGTGCGTATAGAAGTAGTCAAACTGCGCGGCACGCAGCGAAATGTGCTTGGAGAGCGTGATGTCCGCTCCGCCGCCGAAGGCCATGGCAAACGCGTTGTCAGAAACCGAGCCGAGCCCGCTGATCGAGCTTGACAGCCGGTCGCCGCCAAGAAGCGCCTGCACGTACGGGAAAATGCGTCCGCGCGTTGTCGGGAAATACATCCGTGGCCCGAAAAGATAGCTCATCTGATGGGTAGAGACGCCCGAAGGCAGGCCCATCGCTTTGCATCCGGCGAACTCGCCGACCACGCCAAGCCGAGAAGTCAGATACGCTGCCGCCGACCCGGCCCCGCCTTGGCAATTGATGCCCTCGGCGCCATTACCCGGGTTGAACCGGAAAAACTGATAGTTTCCGGCGACCTCGAAGCCCTTGTTTTCCTGAGCCTTAACGGAGCCGGGCACGGCCGCCCAAATCGCCAGTAAGACTCCTGTAATCATTAACTTACGCATTTCTTCCCTCCGAAGAATGTGGACTGCGGAAATCGGCTGAGCAGCTTCTATGCTGAGGGGCAGAAGCGTGGCCGACAAGCTGAATGGCCCTGGAGGGTTCGCGGGCGGAACTTGGTCGAACGACGTGGTACCGGCAGTCCAAAAGAACAGGCAGCGCGAAAGTTCGGAAGCCAAAAGAATAAGGGCAAGGCGCAAAAGAAATCGGAGGGCAGGCAGCAGGCCGGCCCTCCAGGGGCAATGGAAGGGAAAGGTCTTGATGGGCTACGACACGGAGGCTTAGTACAGGCAGCCCGTGACGCGAATCTGCTCGCCCGTCAGGTACTTGGAATCGTCCGAGGCCAGATACACCGCCGTGGGGGCGATATCTTCGGTCTGACCGATGCGTCCGAGCGGGGAGGTAGACTCGACCCACTTCCGAAAATCGCCTTCGTTGAAGCCTTGTGACCGCACGCCCTCGGTTTCGATCAGGCCGGGATTGATGGAATTCACGCGGATTTTGCGCGAGCCAAGTTCCTTCGCGAGGACGCCGGTGATCGAATCCACGGCGGCTTTGGTGGCCGTGTACACCGAGGAGTTTGCCGGGTGGCTGGTGCTTACTCCGGACCCGACATTGATGATGCTGCCGCCTTCGGGGCCCATCAGCTTCACTGCTTCCTTGGTGGCTAGCAGCAATCCCAGGACATTAAGGTTGAATTGGCTGTGAAACAGGTCCTCCGTCACGTTTTCCAGCGGTGCGAACCGGTAGACGCCGGCGTTATTCACGAGGATATTGAGTTTGCCGTACGCCTTTTTGGTTTCGGCGAACAGCTTTGCTACCTCCGCGGGCTTGGAAAGGTCCGCTTGAACGGCCGTCGCCTTGCCGCCCTTGGCCGCGATTTCCGTCACCACCCGATCCGCGCCCTCGCGGCTGGAGGCGTAGTTCACGACAACCGAAGCGCCCTCGGCGGCGAGCGCCTTGGCGATTCCCGCGCCGATGCCTTTGGAGGCGCCGGTGACGACTGCAACTTGATGGTTCAGCTTGCCCATATAATCTCCATCTTCCGACCACTTCCGGGTTTTGACGCTTAGACAACCGTCTAATTGATGTGGAGCGAGAGAAAAAGTTGCGGGAAAGCTGGTGCGGGATAAAAAGACCCCAAAATCCGTTGTTTCGAAAGGCTAGCGGCGGAGCGGAGCCATACCAGAGATGGGTGCAAAAGACGCAAGCCGCAGAGGCTACAGGCGCGGGAGAACGATACCGCCCTGCGACTGATACTTGCCCTTCTTGTCTTTGTAGCTGACTTCGCAATCCTCGTCGGACTGGAAGAAGATGACCTGGCAGAGCCCCTCGTTGGCATAGATTTTCGCGGGAAGCGGAGTGGTGTTGCTGATTTCGAGCGTGACGAAGCCTTCCCATTCGGGCTCAAAAGGCGTCACGTTGACGATGATTCCGCAGCGCGCGTAAGTGGATTTTCCGACGCAAACCGTCAGCACGTTGCGCGGGATGCGGAAATACTCGATGGAGCGGGCCAGCGCGAACGAATTGGGCGGAACGATGCAAACGTCGCCCTTGAATTCGACAAGCGACCGGGGATCGAAATGCTTCGGATCGACAATCGTGGTGTTGACGTTGGTGAAGATTCTGAATTCGTCGGCGACGCGAATGTCGTAGCCGTAAGAAGAAACGCCGTAACTGATCACGCCCTCGCGGACCTGGCGGTCGGTGAAAGGCTCGATCATTTGATGTTCCAGCGCCATGCGGCGAATCCACTTGTCCGGCTTGACCGCCATCATCTCTCCTTACAGGTTGCGGCGCGATTCCAGGGTGCGCTTAGAAGCAGAGTCTCGAATCGGCCACGGAAATGAATTTTGCGTTGCGTGAAGAAGAGTCAGTGTAGTCCGAGCCGCCACGTCTTGACAACCTGGGCTGGCAGACTCTAGCATCTGCCAGCGGAATTGCGCTAAGGTTAAGAAATGCGCGCGCTGTCCCGCTAGAGCGCGCGGTTTCAAGGAGCGGCGCGGGAAGCGGCGGCAGGAGATTACGGAGGGACGTTTGATCAAACTGGACATCGTCAACGCTGTGTTGGCCAAACTGGAAGGCGCGAACGTCAGTCGCGTGAAAGCCGAGCAGGCGGTTGAAACGGTTTTTGAGTCGCTCAAAAACGGCATGGGACGCAGCCAGCGTATCGAGCTGCGGCGCTTCGGCGTATTCACCGTGAAACCGCGGAAAACCGGGATCGGACGCAATCCGCGCACCGGCGAAGAAGTGAACATTCCCCCCGGCAAAGCGGTCCGCTTCAAGCCCGGCAAGGAACTGCAAGGCCTGGCGGAACAGCAGTAACAGGTCCGCTACATTCTTCGCATCTACCGCCAGGGAAGTGTCCGCATCCAATTTTTGTGAACAGCGAAAGCCAGTTTCCATCCGAAGCCATCGAGCTTGCCGAAGGATCTGAAACCGAACAGCGTCGTCCGGCAGTGCCGGTGTGGGCTCCGGCCGGAGCCAAACCACAGCATTTGGGGCGGGCCATAGCGCTTTTCGCGCTGACGTTTGTCACCTGCCTTGCCGCCGGCCGACAGTTCGCCATATCGTTTGCCAGCAACCGAGCCGCATCCTTCGATGAGTTCGTGGTCTCGCTGAAACTGCTGTACAAGGATCCGACGGCGCTGGGGCCGGGGCTGCCTTTCGCACTGGCGTTGATGGGAATCCTGCTGGCGCACGAACTGGGGCATTACTTCGCTTGCCGATATCACGGCATTCGCTCTTCCTACCCTTACTTCATTCCGGCTCCCTCGCTGGTTGGAACGTTCGGCGCCTTCATTCTCATGCGGTCCCCGATTCGCAGCCGACGGGCCCTGTTCGATGTCGGTGCATCCGGGCCGCTGGTGGGGTTCCTGGTGGCGATTCCATTCCTGATCTACGGGGTGATGCATTCCCATGTGACCGCGGGGCTGAACTCCGCCGATGCCGACGTCGTGTTCGGCTTGCCATTGGCGGTGCGATTGGCCGAAAGAGCGATCTTTCCCGGAGTCGATCCGAACTCGATCCTGCTGCATCCCGTGGCGCGAGCCGCTTGGGTTGGATTGTTTGCGACTTCTTTGAACCTCTTGCCTGCGGGACAGCTCGACGGCGGACACATTGTGCGCTCGTTGAGCGCGCGCTGGCATCGCTCGATCGGCTGGATGGTGCCCCTGGTGCTGATCGCGCTGGGATTCAGGAACCCCTCACCGACCATCTGGTTGCTGTGGGCGGGCATTCTGCTGGCGCTGCGATTCCTGCGCATACCTCCGGTCTACGACGAGCGCCCGCTCGATCGGGCGCGCGTGGCGCTGGCGGTCGCGGCGCTGATCGTTATGATCTTGTGCTTCATGCCCTTGCCGGTGTGGGAACCCGTTGTTCCCGCAAGCAAAGTGTTGCTTCAGGCGCTGAAGCCCCTGTTTTGCGTCATCTCGTTGCCGGGCTGAAGCTCACCTCCAATGACCACGGAAGGGCTGATGCCAAGCGCGAGCGCTTGGCGCGGGACAACACGTGAATTTTGCGCGAGCGAGTTCCGGTTTCGCGGATATGATGCTTCCGGCGCCCAGCACGGGCCGCGCGTTTTTCCAGTGAAATGAGTTCACTCCTTCGTACACTTCGGCTGCGCGACATTCTGCTGTTGTTCATTGGATCGGTGATTGGGTCGGGAATTTTTCTCACGCCGGGCCTCATTTTGAAGCAAGTGCACGGTTCGGTTGGTCTCGCGATGCTGGTATGGGTTGCGGGCGGAGTGATGTCGCTGTTGGGTGCGCTGACCTATGCGGAGTTGGCGGCGGCACATCCCGAAGCGGGCGGACTTTATTGCTTCATTCGCGACGGATTCGGGCGGCTGCCGGCGTTTCTCTACGGGTGGTGTTTGTTTCTGGTGATTTCCAGCGCGACCATCGCGGCGCTGGCGCGGGCCTTCGCGCGGTACCTCGGAGTAGTCGTTACTCTCAACCCTTGGCAGGCGAACGCAGCGGCGCTGCTGATGATCCTGCTGGTTGGCGTGGTGAATGTGCGCGGAACCAGGCACAGCTCCGATCTGCAGAACTGGACCACGCTCATCAAGGGCGGCCTGGTGCTGGTCTTAAGCCTGGTGCTGCTCGCCTCCGGCAAACATGGCGGAGACATTGTCCCGGCCAGCGGAACTTCGCTGCGCGGCGTGGAGCTGTTTTCCAGTTTCAGCCTAGCAATGATCGCGGTGCTGTGGGCTTATGAAGGCTGGCAGTTCGGAACCTATAGCGCCGGCGAAGTCCTGGAGCCGCAGAAGGTCTTTCCGCGGGCTTTTCTGCTGGGCTCATTGATCTTGATCGGTCTATACGTCGTTGCCGTGCTTGGCTATCTGGTGGCCCTTGGCCCGGCGCAAGCGACGGAGAGTGAAGCGATTGCGGCCACGTCGGTGAACGCGGTGCTGGGCCCGTGGGCCGGAAAAGTGGTGGCGGTGACCATCCTGATCTCCGTGTTCAGCGCAACCAACAGCGTGGTGCTGACCGCGCCGCGCGTGTTCTACGCCATGGCCAAGGACAATCTATTCTTCAAGACGCTGGCCGAGGTGCATCCGCGGTTCCGCACGCCGGCGGCGGCGATCGCGGCCTTGTGTGCGTGGTCGGCCGTCCTGACTTTTGCGGGAAAGTTTTCCGAACTGATCGATGGAGTGGTTTTTGTCGGATGGATCTTCTACGGGCTTTCCGGCGCGGCGATTTTTCCGCTGCGGCGCGCTTCCGGCGGGAAGACTCTGCCGTACCGTGTACCCGGATATCCGTGGACGCCGGTGGTGTTTTTGATTGCAGCGGCGGCGGTCGTGGGCAATGCAATTTATTTGGCTAGCAGGGATCCGGCTCAGTTCCGGCATGTATTGGCCGCATTGATTCTGATGGCGCTGGGTGTGCCGGCCTATTTCTTCTGGCGCCGACAAAATCAGCGGTTTAGCGGCGCTAGGACCAGCGCCGATGAAAGAACAGCGGAACGACCTGCCGAACCGGGCGTTCTCAAATGAAAATAGATTCCAGCCAAACCCGGTTCGCATTGATGGCAGAGACGAAAAGATCGGAGCGGACCTGAGACCGAAGCATGCCCCAGTTGATTTGACCCGACGCGTCCAAAAGGCTCGGGAAGGCTTTTGCCACCTGGACCGAAGCTCTACAGGAGCTGCAATGGGTCCATATCGACGAGGAGCGACGTTTGCGGGATCTGCTTGGAGTCGGCGTAGGAGAGGGCGGCGGAGAGAAGCTTCGCTAGGCCGGCTTTTTTGCGGGATTTGAGGAGGAACTGGAAGCGGTATTCGGATTTGAGCCGGGCCAGAGGAGCGCTGGCCGGACCGAGGACACGAATCTCATCCGATTCCTGCCGCGTGAAAAACTGCGAGAGCTGATTGGACCACTGGATGGCTTGCTCCAGGCTGCGATCGCGAACGATGACGTTAGCGAGCGAGGTAAACGGCGGGTAGGCCATGACGCGGCGGTAGTGGAGTTCGCGTTCGAAGAAGGCCGCGTAGTCCTGCTGGACCGCGTCCTGAATGGCGTAATGGGCGGGGTAAAAGGTCTGGATCAAGACCTGGCCGGGGAGATCGCCGCGGCCGGCGCGGCCGGCGACCTGGGTAAGGAGCTGGAACGTGCGCTCGGCGGCGCGGAAGTCCGGCATGTTGAGCGCGCTATCGGCGCTGACGACGCCGACCAGCGTGACGCGCTGGAAATCATGGCCTTTCGCCAGCATTTGCGTGCCGACCAGGACGTCGAGCGCGCCTTCCGCGAAGGCCCCGAGCGTTTCCTGATACTGGCGCTTGGTGCGCGCGGTGTCGCGGTCGAGCCGTGCAATTCTTGCCTTGGGAAATTCCTTGCGCAGGCGTTCTTCGAGTTGTTCTGAGCCTTGGCCAAAAAAATAGACGTACTGCGAATCGCACTTGGGGCATTTTTTCGGAATCGACTGCGTGTAGCCGCAGTAATGGCATTCGAGGCGGTTGCGGTCCTTGTGGTGGGTGAGGCTGATGCTGCAGTTGGCGCACTGCACCGAGGCGCCGCAGCTGCGGCAGATGACCGACCAGGAATAGCCGCGGCGGTTGATGAGGATGAGCGCTTGCGTGCGGAAGGCCAGGCACTGTTCGATGCCCTGGTGCAGCAGGGAAGAGATGGGACTGGTCCGATGCGTTTGTTTGAACTCCTCGCGGAGGTCGAGGATTCTGACGGCCGGTAGCGCGCGATCGGCGACGCGCTGGGTGAGCGAGAGAAGCTCATACTTGCCGCTCTGCGCGTGGTGATAGCTTTCCATGGACGGCGTGGCGGAGCCCAAAAGGGCCAGCGCGGCCTCCAGTTTGGCGCGCACGATGGCCACGTCGCGGCCGTGATAACGCGGCGTTTCTTCCTGCTTGTAGCCGGACTCCTGCTCTTCATCGACGATGATGAGGCCGAGATTTTCCACCGGCGCGAAGATGGCGGAGCGCGTGCCGACGACCACGCGCGCCGCGCCGTTGCGAACCCGCCACCATTCGCGGGCCCGTTCGACGTCGCTGAGCGCGGAGTGAAGGACGGCGACGCCTTCAAACTGCGCACCGAACCAGGCGCGGCACTGCCGGCCAATCCAGAGCGTGAGGGCGATTTCGGGGACCAGGATAATGGCAGTCCTGCCGCGCGCCAGCGTGTCCTGGACGGCGCGCAGATAGACCTCGGTCTTGCCGCTGCCGGTGACACCGTGCAGAAGCTGGACGCCGAATTCGCCCAGTTCGAAACGCGCGCGAATGGCGGCGAAAGCGCGGTCCTGTTCGGGATTGAGGGAGTGGGCGGGCGGTATGTAGCCCGTATCGAAGGGATCCTCGGCGGCATCGAGCGGCTCCTCCCAGCTCTCGAGTTTGCCCTGACGGATGAGGCGCTCGATGACCGCGCGGGAGAGACCGGAAAGTTTGAGCAGATGGGCGAGAGGGAGCGGGCCGCGTTCGACCGAGAGGAGAACCCTCAAACGCTCTTCCTTTTCACCAGCCGCACCCTTCGCCGCGCTGGAGGTTGGCGGGTCCGTGGCCGGCTGGTCTCGCCAAGCGACAATGCGCTGCATACGGCGTTGCCGGTCGCGCACTTCGTGGCGGATCGCGACGAGACCGCGGCGCTCCAGTTTAAGCAGATCGGGCAAGGCGACGCCGCCATGAATCGCGGCGCGAAGCGGAAGACCGGACTTTGCCGACCTTAATTTCTTGAACAGCACCGAGACCGGGTCGGCGCCGTCGAGCGAGTCCGGCAGCCTATGGCCCGCATCGGTAATGGCAACACGTTGCTCGCCTTGAAGCTCGGTAAGGGGAGGAAGTATGGCGCGGTAGACTTCGCCGATGGGCGCCAGGTAGTAGCTGGCGATCCACTGCCCGAGTTCCAGCAGCTTGGGCGTGAGCGCCGGAACCAGGTCCAGGGATTTTTGAATTTCGCGGAGCTTGGCTGCGGGCGGCGCAGCGTTGACGAACTCCGTGACAACACCCACCGTGGATTTCTTGCGGAAGGGGACCAGGACGCGGCTGCCGGGCTGGATTTCGCCGGCCAAGCGAGCGGGTATTTTGTAGGTGAACGCGGTGCGGAGCGGAACGGTGACGGCCACGTTGCAGAGTTCGTCGGTCATGCGAGGGAGTAGTTTAACAGGGCCGTGGCGGCAGTATGCCTTGGCGCTCGGCAAACGAAAGGTGCTTTCCTGAAATCGCACGCGTGCCCCGAGAGGAACCACAGCGCCGAAGGTCAGGAGTTCATCAAAACGATGCCAAGAAAGATCGCGGCGATGCCCGACCATTGCAGCGGCGCGATTCGTTCACGAAGGAAGATGGCGGCTAGGGCGACGGTGACGGCGCCGTAGAGCGAGCCCAACAGGCTGACGATGGCGACCTGTTCGATGCGCATGCCGAGGTTGCTCAGGGCAAAGGCGGCGGTGTCAAAAAAAGCCATGGAATAAAGTTGGGCGCCGGCGCGTTTACCGGCGATGCGCAGGGGGCTTTTTTGCGCGAGCAGGATGGTGAGCGTGATGGCCGTGCCGGTCAGACGAATCATCCAGACGGTTGCGATCGCGCCGGTTCTCGGAATGATTCGGATGCCCAAGAGCCAGAACAAGACCGCAAAACCCAAAGCCGCACCGGCCGCGCAAAGGATGCCCGCCCGGCGGACGGCGGGATGCCTGCCGCCTGACGCGGCAAAAGCAGGGCTTGGCAATTTTTCGCCTACGTGCCGGTCTGGTTTCCTAGCGTCGCCGGCCGCGACCAGAAGAACGCCGGCAAAAGCGGCAACCATGCCCAGCGCGCGGTAGACCGAGAATCGCTCTCCGGAAAGAGTCGACAGAATGACGGTGAGCGCCGGATAGCTTGCCGATATCGGCGCCACGACCGCCAACTTGCCAATTTCAAACGCGCGGTAGAGGGCGAGCATGGCGCAGGTGTTGATGGTTCCTGCGACCATGCCCCAGGCCCAGGGCTGCCAGCCGGAGCCGTCGAAAAGGTGGCCCCAATCTCGCGCGAAGAACAGAAGGATGGTGAGGAAGACTGCTCCCCAGCACTGAACGCCAAAAAGAGCGCGCACGCTGCCGGTGCTTTTGATCGCAAAGCGCGCTATGAAGTCGGAGGTGCCCCAGGAAACGGCCGTGGCGATGCCTAGCACCACGCCATTGGGCATCTACTTTGCTTTCTTTTTGACTTCGAGGCCGAACTCGGCCATGACCTTCTGCAGATCTTTCCAGACATCGGCTTTGGCGGCGGGATTACGCAGAAGATAGGCGGGGTGATAGGTGGGGAGCATTCTGTAGCCGCGATAGTCAAGCCACTGGCCGCGATAATGGGAAATGCTGCGGCTGGTCCCGAGCAAAGTCTGGAACGCGGTAGCCCCCAGGCACACGATCACTTTGGGCTTGATGGAGTCGAGCTGACGGAAAAGAAACGGAGAGCAGGCGGCGACTTCGTCGGGTTCGGGCTGGCGATTGCCGGGCGGACGGCACTTGACCACGTTGCAGATGTACACGTCGCCGCGCTTGAGGCCCATGGCTTCGATCATTTGCGTGAGAAGCTTTCCGGCGCGCCCGACAAAGGGCAGTCCTTGTGCGTCTTCATCGGCTCCGGGACCTTCGCCGACGAAAACCAGCCGCGCTTTCTGACTTCCGTCGCCGAACACGATCTTGTGGCGCGTGCTGTGCAGCTTGCAGCGGGTGCATTCGCCGAGGTCGTCGCGAATCTGGGTCAGCGTTTCGGCCGCGGACGCGCTGGCGGCGTCGAACAGCGATGGGCCGGACGATATCGGCTGAACCGGTTTGCCGGAACTGGCGGCTGGGGGCACGGTCGACGGCATTAGAGCGGGTTTGCGCAACGTGGACTCCTCGATGGTGTGCGGCGATGCCGGAACTGGCGCGGATGGCAGCAACTCCGGCCGGACCGGACCTGGCGAAGCCAGAACTCGGTCTCGGTAGAAGGGAGCAAGTCCCAGGTCTTCGTAGAAGCGCAGGCGCTGTTTGAGTTTTTCGTTGCGGGCGGTGTTGGCAGAGTCGGGCATAGGAGAGTTCAGTCGGCGGATTGCTGCCTTACGCTGGCGGAAAGCCGAACTACTTCATCGAGGATGCGATGGGCGACTTCGCGCTTGCTGAGTTTGGGGAGCGGCAGGTCCCTGCCATCGCAGGAGAAGAGCGTTACCACGTTGGTTTCGACGTCGAAGCCGGCCCCGAGGGCGGTGACGTCATTGGCGACGATCAGGTCGGCGTTCTTCTCTTTAAGCTTCTTGCGTGCGTTCAGCGCTACGTGGTCGGTTTCGGCGGCGAAGCCGACCATAAGCCGGTGGCCCTTTTTGCCGGCCATGGTCGCGAGAATGTCGGTGTTGGGCACGAGCTCGAGCGTAATGCCCTGCTCGGCGCTGCGTTTGATTTTGTTCGTGGCCGGTTCTGCGGGGCGGTAGTCGGCAACGGCGGCGGCGAAAATTGCGAGCGAGGCCGCGGGGAAGTGCTGTTCGACGGCCGCGAGCATTTCGGCCGCGCTGCGGACATCCACGCGGGTGACGTTGGCGGGAGTTTCAAGCGCGGTCGGACCACTGACCAAAATGACCTTGGCGCCGCGCTGCGCGGCCGCTTCGGCCACGGCGTAGCCCATGCGCCCGGAAGAGTGATTGCTGAGGAAGCGGACGGGGTCGACGGCTTCCTGCGTAGGACCGGCGGTGACCACCACGGTTTGGCCGGCAAGGTCGCGGCGAATTCCCAGGACTTCCCGGACCGCGGCGATGATAGCTTCTTGCCCGGCCAGGCGCCCGGCTCCGGTCATGCCGCAGGCCAGATAGCCTTCGTCCGGCTGCACCACATGGACGCCGCGCCGGCGGAGCAGATCGAGATTTTCCTGCGTGGCCTGATGATTCCACATGTTGACGTTCATGGCGGGCGCCACGACAACCGGTGCGGTAGTCGCCAGGTGGAGCGTCGAGAGAAAGTCGTCGCTGGTGCCGCGCGCAAATTTGGCGAGAATGTCCGCCGTAGCCGGAGCCACCAGCAACAAATCCGTGCGCTGCGCTACGGCAATATGTTCGATGGCGCTTTCAAGGTTGGCTTCACCGCCCGATTCGGCAAACAGGTCGGTGATCACCTTCTTGCCCGAGAGCGCCGCAAAGGTAAGGGGCCTGACGAAGGCGCACGCGGCGCGGGTCATGACAACCTCAACGCTGAAGCCCTCCTGCTGGAGACGGCGCACCAGTTCGGCCGCTTTATAAGCCGCAACGCCTCCGGTGACGCCGAGAGTGATTTGCATGAAAGATCCGAGGAATGCTACTTGCGGCGCTTGCTGCCGTCCTTTTCTTCATCCACGGATTTGCCGGGCTCGAACTCGTATTCGATCAATCCGTGGTTGACTTCTTCGCAAGCCACACGCGTGGCTTTGAGAGTGCGCGGATTTTCCAGCAGCGGCGGCGCTCCCGCCATGATCTGGCGCGCCCGCCGTGCTGCCAGCACCACATAGGCAAACTGGCTCTCTGGAGCTTTGGTTTGCACCGTCATCTCGATCTTTCCCCCAGTCGAATCAGCCGGTCGTACGGCGAACGTCCGATTCAAATGATGCCAGAAGTCGTTCTACGCGGCCACGTTGGCGGGCGCTGCTGCAACGGACCGCGGTCAGTATGGCTTCCACTTCGCGGCCGGCTCTTTCTACGTCGTCGTTCACAACGCAATAGTCGTAGAACTTGCCGAACGCTTCGATTTCCGACTGCGCGCGGGCCAGACGGCGACTGATTTCGTCGTCTGAATCCTGCCCGCGGCTGCGCAGGCGGCGCTCTAATTCTTCACGCGACGGCGGCAGGATAAAGATGGCGACCGATTCCGGCAGCTTCTCTTTTACCTGCGCCGCACCCTGCACGTCAATTTCCAGGACCAGATCCAATCCTTTGGCGCGCGATTCATCGAGCCATTGCTTCGGCGTGCCGTAGGAATGTTTGCCGAAGACTCGCGCGTATTCCAGGAACTCGCCGCGGGACACCATCGCGTCGAATTCGGTTTCGCTAACGAAATCATAGCACTTGCCGCGGGATTCCGTCGCGCGGCGCGGGCGCGTTGTGCAGGAGCGCGAGGCCATGGTGCCCGGCATTTGCAGCAGGCGCTGCACCAGCGTGGATTTTCCCGAGCCTGATGGACCGGACACGATCAACACCAGAGGCGCCAGCGCTTGCTCCCCGTTCATTCGATGTTCTGGACCTGTTCGCGCAATTTTTCGATCTCCGCCTTGATTTCAAGGCCGATACCGGTGATGGTCAGCGCTTCCGTTTCAACGCCGGGTGTCTTGGAAAGCATGGTGTTGGCTTCGCGGTGCATTTCCTGCAGCAGGAAATCGAGTTTCTTGCCTAGTTCGCCGGCGCCGTCGAGCAACTTGCCGAATTGCTGCAAGTGGCTGCGCAGGCGGTCCAGTTCCTCGCTGATGTCGCTGCGTTCGGCAAGCATGGCCGCTTCCTGCGCAATGCGCGCCGGATCGATGGTGGTGCCGCTCAGCAGATCCTTCAGGCGCGTTTCCAGGCGGCGAGCGAAGGCCGGCCGCAGCTGCAGCAC